>ERZ501058.9-NODE-9-length-269534-cov-9.918888_pt1 | contig 269534 bp, 189 predicted proteins | sample MGYA00510857_ERZ501058 | MGnify/ENA primary metagenome ERZ501058 (study PRJEB25958, sample SAMN03398523) | human skin metagenome | study: EMG produced TPA metagenomics assembly of the Human Skin Microbiome Metagenome (human skin metagenome) data set.
GCGTGCGTGTGGCATGGCGTGTGGCAGAGGGGCGCTGAGGCAGCGGTCGGACTGGCGGCAGCCACGCGCCCAGGCAAGGGAAAGCTGTGAAAGGCCGAGTGACAGTGAGTTGCACATTGCGTCCGTTGCAGCAACGGTTTCTCTCCAACGGCCTCCATCCGACATGGCAGCGGACAAGCCGATTAACTTTGCGGAGCATGTCCAGCTGCAGGAGCTGGGCATTGCGCCCGAAAGTATATCGTTTGCCAATGTGACGCTGGAATCAGAGAAGTATGTGTGTGTTCGCGAGAGCAAAGAGTCAGGGAACTCTGTGGCGATCGTGGACCTGAATCATATACAGAATGTGGTTCGGCGACCCATGAGCGCAGATTCAGCGATCATGAACCCAGACGAAAATATCCTTGCACTGAAGCTGCAGCGTCAGTTGCAGGTGTTCAATCTGGCTAGCAAGACAAAGATCAAGTCGCACACATCTCCACAGGATGTGATCTTCTGGCGCTGGGTGTCCCCGACGACGCTGGGCATGGTAACGTCGTCGAGCGTGTATCACTGGAGCATTGACAATGAATCACCGCCACAAAAAGTGTTTGACCGGCATGCAAGTCTTGCCGATACACAAATCATCAATTACCGCGTATCAGACGACGGCAAGTGGATGGTGCTGATTGGCATCTCCAGCAATACAGTCGATGCAAATGCGTTCCGAATCAAGGGGTCTATGCAGCTGTTCAGTCAGGAGCGTGGTGTGTCGCAGCCGATCGAAGGACATGCTGCTACCTTTGCTGAGCTCAAGACGCAGGACTCCGTCGTCCCGTACAAGTTGTTCTCGTTCGCTGTGCGCACGGCTACAGGAGCGAAACTGCACATTGTTGAGATTGACCACGCGCCAGAAAACCCTGTGTTTACGAAGAAAGCCGTCGATGTGTTTTTCCCTGCCGAAGCGGCTAATGACTTCCCTGTGGCCATGCAGGTTAGCCGTCGTTACGGTATCGTGTACCTGATGACCAAGTACGGCTTCATTCACCTGTATGACCTTGAGACTGGTGCATGTATATACATGAACCGTGTCTCGGGCGAAACAGTGTTTGTCGCTGCAGAACAGAAGAGCTCAAACGGTATCATTGCCGTGAACCGCCGGGGCCAGGTGCTTTCGGTGTCGGTTGATGCAGACACGATCATCCCTTACATCCTCCGCACGCTGAACAATACAGATCTTGCCTTCAAACTTGCCTCACGCGGTAATCTGCCTGGCGCAGACAACCTGTACATGCAGCAATTCCACTCGCTCTTTAGCGCTGGACAGTACAGCGACGCCATCAAGATTGCAGCAAACTCGCCACGGGGTATTCTTCGGACGCCACAAATGATCGAGCAGCTGAAACAGGTGCCAACGCAACCCGGCACGCTCTCGCCCATTCTTCAGTACTTTGGTGTGTTGCTGGAAAGCGGCTCATTGAACCGGCACGAGTCGCTAGAACTCGCGAAGCCTGTGCTGGCGCAGGGCCGCAAACACCTGCTGGAGAAGTGGCTCAAGGAGGACAAGATCGAGTGCAGTGAGGAGCTCGGTGACATTGTGCGCCAGCAGGACATGAATCTTGCCCTGAGCGTGTACTTGCGCGCGAATGTACCGAACAAGGTCGTTGCCTGCTTTGCAGAGACGGGTCAGTTTAACAAGATTGTGCTGTACTCGAAAAAGGTGGGCTACCAGCCCGATTATGCAACGCTCTTACGTCACGTTGTGCGCGTAAACCCGGAGCAGGGAGCCGAGTTCGCGTCCAGCCTTGTGGCTGATGAAGACGGCCCACTTATTGACGTTGAGCGTGTGGCCGACATTTTCCTGAGTCAGAATCTTGTGCAGCAGGCGACCTCGTTCCTCCTCGATGCCCTGAAGGACGACCAACCCGAGCATGCAGCCCTGCAGACACGCTTGCTCGAAGTGAACCTGCTCCAGGCACCGCAGGTTGCTGATGCCATTCTTGGAAACCAGATGTTTTCGCACTACGACCGCGCTCGCATTGCTAACTTGTGCGAGAAGGCTGGGCTTATGCAGCGCGCTCTCGAACACTACGATGACCTAGCTGACATTAAACGAGTCGTCGTGCACTCAAACCTCTTTGACAATGAATGGCTTGTGAACTACTTTGGTCGCCTTACTGTGGAGCAGTCACTTGAGTCGCTGTATGAGATGCTGCGCACCAACATCCGGCAGAATCTGCAGGTCGTCGTGCAGATCGCGACAAAGTACTCGGATCTGCTGGGCGCGCCGAAGCTGATCGAGATGTTCGAGAAGTTCCGCAGCTTTGAGGGCCTGTACTACTACCTGGGCTCTGTTGTGAATCTGAGCGAGGACCCTGAAGTGCACTTCAAGTACATCCAGGCGGCGACGCGAACAGGTCAGATCCGCGAAGTCGAACGCATTTGCCGCGAGTCCAACGCCTACAACCCTGAGAAAGTCAAGAACTTCCTCAAAGAAGCCAAGCTGCCAGACCAGCTGCCGCTCATCATTGTTTGTGACCGCTTTGACTACGTGCATGATCTCGTTCTGTACCTGTATCAGAACATGATGCTGAACTACATCGAAGTGTATGTGCAGCGAGTGAACTCGACACGTGCGCCGCAGGTCATTGGTGGTCTGCTCGATGTCGATTGCGACGAGGGCGTCATCAAGAACCTGCTTGAGTCAGTAACGGGCCCCATCCCAGTGGACGAGCTCGTCGACGAGGTCGAGAAGCGCAATCGGCTGAAGCTGATCCTACCATGGCTCAAGACGCAGATCGAGTCGGGCAGCGAAGATCAGGCCGTCTTCAATGCGATGGCCAAGATCAGCATCGACAGCAACAAAAACCCGGAGGCGTTCCTTAAGGAAAACAATCTATATGACCCACTCACGATCGGCAAGTACTGCGAAAAGCGTGACCCGTATCTCGCGTACATTGCGTATGCGAAGGGCTTCTGTGATGATGAGCTGATCGAGATCACAAACGACAATTCGATGTACAAGCACCAAGCACGCTACCTGGTCCTGCGTCGCGAGCCACAGCTGTGGGCAAAAGTACTGGCAGAAGACAACGTGCATCGCCGTTCGCTCATTGACCAGGTAACAGCCGTTGCCGTGCCCGAGTCGACCAACCCCGAGGACGTGTCTGCAACGGTGAAGGCATTCATGACGGCGGACTTGCCGCACGAACTCATCAAGTTGCTGGAGCCGATTGTGCTGGAGACGTCTGCCTTCAGCGACAACCGGAGTCTTAAGAACCTGCTGCTGCTCACGGCCATCCGCACAGATAAGGCGAAGGTGTCTGGCTACATCGATCGGCTAACCGGCTACGATGTGGATGAAATCGCCAGAATCGCCATTGACCACGGCCTGTATGAGGAAGCGTTCCAGATATACTCCAAGGCGCAACAGAACTTGGACGCGATGAATGTGCTGGTTGAGCACATCGTCTCGATTGACCGTGCACAGCACTTTGCCAACAAGCTGAACCAGCCCGACATCTGGTCACGACTCGGAAAGGCGCAGCTCGATGGTTTGCGTGTGAAGGACGCCATCGACTCGTACGTGCGTGCAGAGGACCCAGCGAACTTTGACGAGGTGATCGAGATTGCGGAGCGCGCTGGCCGTGAAGAGGAGCTTATCCGCTTCCTGCAAATGGCCCGCAAGCAGACGCGCGAGCCTAAGATCGACACGGAGTATGCGTATTGCCTCGCAAAGGCGCACCGCCTTTCCGACATGGAGGAATTCCTCTCGATGACAAACGTCGCGGATGTGCTGAGTGTGGGTGAAAAGTGCTTCCATGACGGCCTCTATGAGGCGGCACGTCTCCTGTTTTCTAGTGTGTCGAACTACGCACGCCTTGCAACGACGCTCGTATATCTTAATGACTTCCCGAGCGCTATTGAGGCTGCACGCAAGGCGGGCAACACAGCTGTATGGAAGCAGATGCACGCTGCTTGTCTGAACAAGCGCGAGTTTAAACTGGCTCAGATCGCAGGTCTTGCGGTCGTCCCGCACGCCGAAGATTTGCCAACGCTCATTCGTGCGTATGAAGTAAAGGGCTACTTCGACGAGCTTCTCCAGCTGCTTGAGTCGGCGCTGGGTCTCGAGCGTGCGCACATGGGCGTGTTTACACAGATGGGCATTGCTCTAGCGAAGTACCGACCTTCACAGCTGATGGAGCACCTCAAGCTGTACTGGTCGCGGAGCAATCTGCCGCAGCTCATCAAGGTGACGGAAAGGGCACACCTCTGGCGCGAGCTTGTGTTCCTGTATGTCAAGTACGATGAGCCAGACAATGCAGCGCTCACGATCATGGAGCACTGCTCTGATGCATGGGACCATGATCAGTTCAAGGCCGTCTTGCCCCAAGTTGCTAACGTCGAGATCTACTACCGTGCATTGACATTCTACTTGGAGCAACACCCGCTCCTCCTCAATGACCTGTTGACCGTACTTGTGAAGCGAATTGATCACGCGCGTGTCGTCCGCATGTTCAAGAAGCACGACCATGACAATGTGCCACTGATTCGCTCGTACCTCATGTCTGTGCAGCCACAGAACATTGAGGCTGTGAACAATGCGTACAACGACCTGCTCATTGAGGAGGAAGACTATGACACGTTGCGTGTGTCGATCGACGCGTACGACAACTTCGATGCGCTGGAACTCGCAGCGCGGCTCAAGGATCACGAGCTCCTGGAATTCCGGCGCCTGGCGGCGCACCTGTACCGAAAGAACGGCCGCTTCGACGACAGCATTGCACTGTCCAAGTCTGATACGCTCTTCCGCGATGCGGTCGAAACTGCCGCGCACTCTGGCGAGCCAAGCGTTGCTGAAGATCTCTTGAGTTACTTTGTCGACACAGGCAACAAGGAGTGCTATGCTGCGATGCTCTTCGCCTGCTACGATCTCTTGCTGCCGGATGTGGTGATGGAGATGTCGTGGCGACATGCGCTGCAGGACTTTACGATGCCGTACCAAATCCAGCAGGCTCGTGACACGCGCATGAAACTGCAGACTCTCGAGAAGGAAGTGCGTGAGCGTGCAGCGAAAGACTCAGCCAAGGAGAAGCAAGATGAAGACACGCCGATTCTCGGTCCTGGTGCTTTCGCGAATCGTCTGCTTACGGCGTCGGCCACCGGTCCTGACGGTATGATGATGCCCCCGTCTGCCGGCGGCATGTTTCCGTAACATGGATTGAACCCCCCCATCTCTCATTGCCATCCCCGTCCCAATTCGTAGCTGAGTGACATGCGTAGCAACGTAGTACACGCACCAATGAATCTCAATGGCCTCGAACGAGGGAGTCGCACCTGGCAAGTTCTGCTAGGTTCCGATGACAATGTGAGAGCAACGAACCTCGAATGCATCTTTCAATGCAGCTAGTGGCATGTTGCTTCTTGCATATATGTACCTGCCTTCTGATTGACATACGTTGCATGAATTTCTGCTACAATCATCATGCACACAGTACCGCGTACACACAGACATATCTATACAACAGAGTGTGCTAGAGATACCTCCTGCTTAGCTGCGGCATCGTCGGTATTCGCATGGTCACTGGAACCTTCTTCCAATGACGCAATCAAACGATCAAAGAGCTCGACACCTTGCTCATACAAATGCACATTGCCCTCCGTATACAGCCTGAGCGTCTGGAGCATCTCTTGGCGGCGGCCGAGTTCATAGATATCGTGCTCATTGGCCACGTGTTGGTTGAATGCTTGAGACTGCTTGTGAGACAAAGAGACAGCGTCTTGCAGCTCGTCAATGCGGCCATCGAGACGCTGCATCCGCTCAATCCGTGCCTGCTCTTCATCGACACCCCACACACGGTCTACCATGTGCCGCATGTAGCCACGCAAGCCCACACCACGCACATTGCCATGGACTGGCTCGCCATCAGGCGTGCCGAGACTCGCAAGCCGGTCACGCTCTGTCACAGCCGTATGCAGATAGTCTGTAAGGCCCTCAAAGTCGAGCTGCTTGTTTTCTCGGTGCTTAAGAAGAGTCTTGTGAGAGCCAATGAATGCCTGCTTCGCATGTAACATGGTAATCACGTCGTCCAGCACACGGAACGTGAAGCGAGCCTCCAGATCAGCAAAGTCATCCAGAGCCTTTGCTGTCTGCTGCAAATCTGATGTCAGTCCCGTTTCGAGCATGCCCAGTTGCTCGAACGATTTCGCAAGATCGTGGTAATCAGATGTCAAGTCTTCAGAAGATGCGCCCATATGAATAGAATACAATTCGTCAAAAGCGGTTACTTCACGCCTGCATGAGTCATCGATATCTCGCGCATAAACGAAATGGCCTGGCAATACAACAACCAACCAACCATGCCAAGGAGCCTGAAAACATACCAGATACATGTGTCCGATTCCGAAGGAGCACTCGTTCCCATTGTGTGGTCCGATCTTCTTCGCCCTCGAGACCAGCTTTGATGGCAATGAATCGCGGATCCGGCTTCCTCACGCGGGTAAATGCGTTCACAAATATATCACTCATCGACTCTAGAATTCCACCCGTCGATGAAGATGGCACCTCCGGTGTAGGAGCGCCCGACGTACTTGCAATCGGCTGTCCAGAATGTGTGTGCATGTCAATGTGCCACTCGTTCGACTCGAGAAACTGCTGCAAGATTTTTGCCCGCTGCAGCAACGGATGTCGGCACACCCGCTCTAGAAATAGCTGCAACTCCATGCACCGCCGCATGATGAACTCGGAACTAAAGCGATCACCCGTCAAATAGCCTGCATATGTACAGAAAAAAGTCGAGTTGTCATTCAATAAAGTGAGTAACAGGAAGCAATGAGGGAAAAAATAAATTGGTCGGTGTTAGCTCTACATCTGTTGTGTGCCTCGATTCGACTAGTGCAAGCAATCGTCGTCACCAGTGAAGGGCTGCTGCCGCCAACGAGTGCCATACGTACCGATTCTGTGCTTTCCCGGCAACGGTGGCACAATGCACGCGGGGAAATCGGACACAAGTGCGTCGTGAAGAAACACAAAGTCCTGAAAACGCTTCCTTGTGACCATGTATGTGCGGGAGAAATGAGGTAGATTTGTTTCAGCGCGAACGCCATACGACACAAATGTCTGTGAGCCTCTGGTCGTTGGCGCGTGCGTGTCGTTCGTCCTGTTCTGTTGTTGGGCACCGTGAGTCTCTTTGCGTGGATCTAGTACAAGAACACGCAGCTCTCCAAGCCACTCTAACCCGTTTTTGTCGCCGCTTGACATGGCTGTCCAGGATCTGGTTCGTTCTCCGGCCACTCAACACGTATCGAAACGGATCGATGCAGTGTTGGCTACTTTCTGACCCCTGCCCGCAAATCACCTCCACATCCGCACGTTGCGTCCGAACAGTCCTTGGCTAACGACGGTGTGGCTTTCCACGCACGCACCCGCGAATTGGCATGCCACGAGTTGTCCATGTGCATATATCCCAGGACCTTGCTTTTCTGAGTGCTTGATGGCCGTGGCGGAGTGCCGGCGCGCAAGTGGGGACTACCGGAGGCAATACGAATTTCTTTCTCAGAATACCGAGTGATAGAACGTCGGCATCGCAACCGTGAGAGAAATGACGCTTCCTTACGTCGTTGACGCCGAGACGTCGTTGTCGCCTGCAGAACTGCAGGTTCTCTATGATCAGTACGAGTCTGAGGCAGCCTCGGGCCACATCACGACGCAGACCAAATTTAACTATGCGTGGGCCCTCATCAAAAGCCCTCAGCGACAGCAAATGCTGCAGGGCGTGGCCTTGCTCACAGGTACATATTTATTATTCAGGTGGCGTTGGTCTTGGCTGCCGTCATTGTCGACATGAGCGTACTTACATTTGTGTGTGTGACCAGATATTTACCGCTCGGATCCTCCACGACGTCGCGAGTGCCTATACTATTTGGCTCTCGGGCACTACAAGCTTTCGAACTTTGACGAGGCAAAGCGCTTCAATGGTATGTTCGTAAATACATGTATCTGGCTCACTTACACTCAGCACTTTTATTGGAACGTGAACCTAATAACATGCAAGCACAAAGCCTGCATGCTCTAATCGAGCAGGGTATAGCGAAAGAGGGGTATATCGGTATGGCTTTGCTGGGCGGTGCGGTGACTGTCACCGGCGTGGTGCTAACGGCTTTGCTTCGTCGCGGACGTAGGTAGATGCACCCCTGTGCATCCACATTTGTACGTTGGCTGCGCATGTCGCTAGCCCTGGAAGGCAATCCCTCTCGCGTGTGCCTCTGTTGCGCCGCCGCTTGCATACCCCGTTCCCTCTCGCACCAGTGGGATCACATCACGCGTCTTTGGAATGACTCGACTACATTCTGGACATGACACAGGCTCGCCGTGAGAAAGTGGCGTTGTGACAAGAGTCGTTGTGCATGATGCACATAGCACATGCCCACAGGGACGTAGAACTGTGTGTCAGTATGATCAATCGGTGTCCCAATGTAATTCTTCTTCACCTGCCCTATGTCGTTCGTTCGGCCGGTGGCACTATCCTGGCGACGTACCATTTGTTCGTGAAACAAGCGAGAACTCTTTCTTGCAGCATGGACAGTACATCTGCTCCTCCTGCTCGATTTTCCGTACGCTAAAGTGTACTGGGATCAAATGCTTCGAAAGCAATTTGTGAGGTTTGTCAGACGTTGCTGTGCATAGTGTAGTGGAAGGGCGTTCATCGTCCAGAGCGGCCTGTGCTTTTTCCTGTTCCTCACGAGAAACTTCAGGTGCCATGCTGGGAAGCCAAAATGCCGGCATCGCTGTGTGGGAAGATGCTGAGGTTGATGAAGGTGCCAACGATTCAGACCCCTTGTGCATCGAAGCACGCTTCTCAGCCGAGCCCCCTCCGTCATCATCGTCGTGCTTGCGCTTGCCGTTGTTCGTGGTCTGCCAAGACACAGGTCCATCATTGCGCGCGAATGCGGCCACACGATTTTTGGCTTCACGCTCATAAGCCTCAGCGGCTTTGTCGGCAGCAATGCGTGCACGGTCACTACGTCGTTGGGCATGGTCGGCAAGTGCACGTTTCTGATTAATTAGATCCGCAAGGATGCATTCCTGCTGGTCAGCCGATCACAGTGCACCTACCGCCATGAAACATACCTTGCAGAAGAGATGCCCTTCACCGCAACAGACAGGCTGCTGAGCAGCTTGAAGGCATAAGTAGCAAGCATAAAATGCGCGCATATTCTCCTTCGAGAGCCGCAGACTACGCGAGCCCCAACGGTCTTTCAGCATTCTCTCTGTTAGACAGTGATGATACGCACTGATATTCAGCATAAGTAAAGTGGCCTAAAGCCGTATTCTGCTTCGAGTGGCGAGTCATGGGGACTTGGTTTGTTAGCGCACAACCACGTCAGGCTCCAGGCGTCGTTCTACAGACACGCTGCGACTGGAACGTATTCAGCCTACACTTACAGAGGACGAACACACGATTCCTCGAGCTCGACAGAGACACATCCACGTGGCAACGTCCACCCAACGTCGCAGGCCTTGAAAAGCCAGCGAAAGAGCCTCCGAGTCGCAGTGAGCCACACTTACTGGCAAAACAGGCCCCAAGCAAAGAGTCCAAACCGCCATACGTATCCAAGCATCTATGCAGAAAAAGCGCGCACTTCTAGCCAAACTACCTACATCATGTCAGATTCTAATGGCCTTCACCAGCGGCCTCTTTCATATCAAAGCCCTTCCATTGGCCAGGTGGAGCAGGCACTTGAAGTGGCTCATAGCTGCGGCGACACGTTAGATTCAATGAGATATACGTACGGCTTCCAATCAATCATCTTAGCAGCTAAGTGCAATTCATCTTGCGCCTGATCGACGATTTCCTCGATTAGACCGGAGTCCAGCTGCGCAACCACTTGGTCGATCGCTGCCTCTGACGCATAAGCATTCTTCCTGGAAGTCTCGCTCATGGCCGCTTTTACAATGTCGAGACGCTGCTGAGTAACGGCCTCAGATGATTGCCGAAACACAGCAGACTCAGGCATGGTCTTGAGCACTCGCAGGGTCTGGGTATAGGTCGACTCGAGCTCCGGCAACGGGTCGGGGTGAATCTCAAGACCCGCTATATTTGTCGAGCGTTTCGTACGCAAAAATTGGGTGGCTTCCGCACGCACAGCCGACGGGAAGTATCGCACAGCCTTAGTTGCAAACATGTGGGCGGGTGCTCAGGGAGGTCGTAGATGGAGAAGAGCGCGCTTCGTTCGGTCTCGACTCTCCCTGGCCAGACCCAACCTCTCACTCCAAGCGCACAAATGGGTGACAGACGAGTCGGGGCATGTGTTTTCGGCCGAATCCACTCCACATGCAATATACATCCGCACATGTTGCCGCCGTCAGATCGGCGGCGAATTCATTCTGTTCTGAGCGCACGTAGCGGCGGCAGCGGCGGCAGCAGTAGCGCCAGTGGTCAAGTGGACAAGTGACACGATCTCTCGCATCTCACCTATCATTTACTTGGGCTTGTGGGCGTGCACGTACTTTCCTTGCCACAATGATATCATATGATACAGTGGGAGCTCCTCCTCCTTCGTTCCAAGGTATGCCTTCCTCAAGTCATCGTTCAGTTGACTCACTCGCAGAGTATCGACCGCTCATGAGTGGTAAGCCAGAGGTGCATTCTAGTTATTATTACCACACTATGCCCATGGCAATCCCAGAGCCCTATCACTATGGGCCGGCCACGAACTCCATGCCGCCAGCCCGTGTTGGCTTGTCAGATCCGCGCGATGCCTACGTTCCAGCCGGCGTACATGACGTGTCAATGCGCAACGTTCCACGACCTCCATCGCGCTACGTACACGAGCCCATGGAGTATGGACCGGTGCACAGCATACACGAATTGCCGCCACCACTTATGGCACATAACGACGGTTCCATGTTACAACAAAACCCAAGTGCCCCCATGGACATGGGGTCTTCGCTTCATGATGATGCTGTCTTTGGTCCGACTCATCGCATACATGCCATACCACCTCATCACCCCCAGTATCCACAGGATGTACCGCCCCGCTCAGCGATCAAGCGCGTCACGTCTCAACATGCAACAACACCGCTGCCGCCACCTTCCTTCACTGATGCGCCAGCATCGAAGCGCGATCGGAAACGCAAGGATGTACTTGAGCGCCTTGATCGCGCACACTGGGAAACATTTGAGAACCGCGACCCCCTATACCAAGATGCATACATGGGACTTTCATCCACATATTACACCCTCATGATGCGGCCGTCGTTTGTTCGTGAGTATGCTATGAAGCTAGCTGACCAAACGGTACGCCGTGATGCATCACTGCGTGAAGCGTCTCTATACCGTGCCTTCCTAGTGGATCGAAGTCGACATACATACGATTTGGAGCGCAGCAGAGTCGAAGACGAAGCCCGCGTGTCGAAGCGGAGCGTGCGCGACAAGCTGCTTGGTGTGATTGAGGAGCGCAAACGTCTCCTGAAAGACGAGCGAGACATTGGCGACTTCACTGGCGACTATATTCTTGAGCACTCGCATCGACAGCATTCTACACGCCAGTTGCGGAACAAGGACAGCTCCTCCAATGGCGCGCCGGCGCGTCTTGGACAGCTCCTCGACTATGAACAGACGGAATCCTCTGCGTACTTGGGTATTGCCACTGCTGTAGCTCAGCTGCTTGGCTGGTCAGAAACAGAAGCGACTATGGCTATTGCAGCGGCTAGTACAGGTGGCGATGGTAACCTGTTATGCAGGGCACCCGACGGAATCAACACACGCCTCCCACTGCTCGAGACATTTGCTTCACAGGCGTCTCTCCTAGCAGGTATCAATGTAACGCCCAGCACAGGCAAAGGTAAGAAAAAGGACGCGGTTGGGAAACTGTCATCTAGGTCGGCGATAGATCGCAGCGACGATGACGATGCAATAACAACAACAACACCCCTGCTGTCGTCTGGCGGTGGCCGCTTGCGTTGGGACACAGCTAAGTGCTTGAGCCAGCTTACCTCGGCTAAAGACTTTGAAGTTGAGGCGGATCTCATCCATATCCATCAGATTGGACAAAAGCGACGGCGTCGATAGATGCATTTCGGTAAAGGCTACAGCTGTGCAGCGGTCGTTCCGACTTGATCTGTTCTTCATGATTGTAGACCATCGATTGTTCTATTCCCTTTCTCTTGGTTATATAATACATTGTCTATCATATTGATCATGTTTGAACGAGGGTTTGGCAGGAAACCAACGCCCAAGCCAGCCTCGCAAAAAAAAGCAAAGACAAGAAAAACATTGTTTCCTTCGGTCAAGTCTCCTGCTTCAACCAACCACATCCAGTTCGCTTACAACGCCATTCGACTCCAGCAGACTAATCACCGTGAATGGCGCACCATCTTGTTCCACAGCATCACATCCGATCGTGTATCGTACCTGCGCCCGCGCAAGACCATTGAACGTCGAGGACGCGCACAAAGTATAGGCACCCATATTTTCATAGACGAGCCAGTCCCCAACATCAAGTGCACGAGGTAAGTGCGTCTGCCTCATGATGCAGTCCATACTGTCACAAGTTGGGCCCCATACACTGCAGGGCCGCCATTGGTCCTGTGCTAGCTCTGGAACAGAACTTTCACGTTCGTATACAAAGTCACGCTGCATTGAGAGTACTTTTGGATGTACTTGTTGATGATCAAACAAGATGCAATTGAATGCGCCATACGTGCCGTCATTTTGGTAGTACATGGCCTTGGGCCGTCCATCATCAGCACCTCCTTGCCCATCTTGATGAACTGCGTCACTGTTATCCTCTTCGGATTGGCGACGTGCAATGATATTTGTCGCAAGCGAAAAGGCTCGGTACACAAAGTACCGACCGGGCTCTGCAATCACGCGCAAACCCTTCGGTCGCTCTGTCATGCGCGAACCGCCGGGAGCAAATGCTTCATCTGGGAAGTAATCATCCAGCGCCGAGCGTACGACTTTCGCGATAGCTTCGAAATTATGGTGCTCAAATCCACCACCAATGTCTAGCAAGTCAAATGTGTAGCCATACTCACGACCCATGTCAAAGGCTTGGCGCGAACGATACAGGGCATCGCGGTACGCCTCAGGATCGAAGCAGCCAGAGCCAACATGGAAGCTTACACCCACAACGTCAAGATCCAGTTCACGCGCCTTCGAAAGCAGACGTGGCACGTCAGCGAGTGGCGCGCCAAACTTGATGCCCAGTTGACAAACACTCTTGGAATCATCCGTCAAGATCCGGACGACCAGCTTGCTTTCAGGATGGAAGCGCTTCATTTTATAAAGTTCATCGACATTATCAAATGTCGTAAGACAGATATTTTGGGCTGCCGCGCGACGTACAAATGACGAAGCCTTGCACGGATTTGCGTAGATGATGCGCGACGGCGACACACCCATATCGAGGATTGTCTGGATCTCCCCATTAGAAGCACAATCAAACCCGAGGCCTAAAGCTGCGAGCAAGTGCAACACAATTGGCTCCGGATTACATTTGACGGCATAGAATGGAATTATACGTGGCAATTCTCGGCGCCATCGCACGTATTGTCGATAAATCGTCGCTAGATCAGCGACGTAGAAAGCGTTCTCACCGTCTGCATCGCATTCATCTACATCAATCTTGTCCAGTACCGCTTTGAACTGCTGGGCTGTTGACCCACGATAAAGTGGCATACCAAGAGTCGTCTTAGAAATCGGCTGCGCCACAAGTTCTTCAACGTTATCTGGTGGCGGCGTGAGGGAGCGCGCGTCATTTAGCATCTGTGACACAAACATATTTCACAAACGACACTAACAGGTGCAACCGTCTCTTGCCTCAAGCAAAAGTCGATGTGCTTAGTGCGTGCTTGTGTCGTCGTGTCAAGAAGCACAAGTGGAAGGTGCAAAAGAAGAAAAACTAATTTTTTTTTTCTCCTTTTTGCTCTTTTTTCCTGGGCCTTGCTGTTTCCATTGACCCACCTACCCTCCACACCGGCGCAGCAGCATTTATCCGTCTTACGCTCAACACTCTTGTAGGCCCATAGAGCTGCCCCCCAAGTATCACCGCCGCAGCTGCATCTCCACATAGAGGCCTCATGTTCATTCTGGATTAACATCGCACAAGGCGATTACACCGCTTCTTTTTTGATCGAGTGTAGATCATTACATGACAAATTGGTCGTATCCGCACAATCGACAGTCGAGCTTGGTTTTTTGAAACTGGGCCATGACGCAGGCTTCCGGACATGATGCGCCATCATACAACCCAGAAAAATCACCAAAAAAGCAGGGTGCTGACTCTGATCGAGTCGCCCATGAAAGAGCAGCGGAATCGCAACCACCAACAAAAAAGAAACAAGCGACTCGGCGCAAGGTGAACATGGCTTGCATTTACTGCCGTCGGAGTCATATGACTTGCGATGAGAACCGACCTTGCCAACGCTGCATAAAGCGCGATATCGGACACTTGTGCCGGAACGAGGCCACGCCCCAGAATGGTAACGGTGCAAGAAACCGCGCTGGACGGAAGCAGGCCGAGACATCATCCCCTAACACGATGATATCACCGTATGCTCTTGTCAACATGGGCCAGATGCCACCAGCACACCGCGATATTCTTCCAACATTAGAACTGGAGCGGCCGCCCGTGGCAGGACCAAGCATTATGACACTTGATCACGAGTTGAATCCACCATCGCATGCATCGGCGTCACTCCCTCAAGACACTTTGCCAGCACCGCCACTCGAAAGTAGCAATAGTTTTGATGGTGGCTTGTCCTCCTTTGACATGAACTTAGGTGGCTCGTCCGCAGGGGTTTCCCACATATCCTCACAGAAACCTAAGCGCAATGGCCCCGACTCGTCAATGCCTTTGTTGCATCAACTCAAGACCTTTACATCGTCGGCTCCCAGCAGTACCGCAGGCGTTCATGCCGATGCCTTCACAGACCCTGTACCGTCGCACTCTGTATATGGGAGTGGCACGTCTTTGGCGGCACGCATCACGCCAACAAAGCCAGACGGCGGGAAGTCCGCAGACATGCATGGATCACAGCTGGGTGGTACAGCTTGGCTAGGTCTCGGTGGCTCGTCGCAACACACAGGCGATGCAGGCGGAGGCGGTGAGTTGGATATTTTGCATGATTTTCTTAGTTCAATCGACGATGGCAGCGGCGCGATGGCACCGTCGAACGAACTTGTACATCTGCCTCTGAAACCTGATGTACCTCCAACAATGCAGACCACCTTGCTCTCACGCGATGGATCAGGTGCTTTGGATCCTCCAAATAGCTCTACGCTACCGTCTTCCACTACATTTAGTCCCCAGGACAAGATGGAGCTTATTGCAGGATCTCCGCCAAGGAGTACAAGTTCCGTGCCTCTACCGTCGCTGGCGCAAGGCTACCCGTTTCAGCGACAGCAGCTGCAGCGTCGAAATTCATTTGAAGCAGCTGATCAAAAAAGAAACGACATACACCCGTCAGATGCGACACTGCATTCTTCTGACAGCATGTCAAGCTCAACTCCGAATCTGTCAGCTGCCATGGGCGGAGAAAACCGTTCTGATATTGATTCAACCTCGTATCATTTCCACTCGCCATCCAAAGCTGCGTCCAAGACCGAACAGTTTTTGTTAACTGCTGCTGATCAGAAAGATGGAAGTCGTGACGAGCGTCTGCAACAGGTAATCCGGGCCAAATGGGAGGCAGGTCTGCTGCGTCCATTCAACCATGTGAAAGGTTATGCGCGATTGAATCAGTGGATGGAAAACAACGTATCTCCTTCATCTCGGCGGCGAATCCTGAAACCGCTTTCCGTGTTCAAGCCTGTCTTTATCACACTGTCGAAAAGTTTGACGAATTTCGACTTGATCTGTGTGGAAGAGGCATTCGAGCGGCTCTTGCTCGACTATGACCGCGTCTTTTCGATTCAAGGTATCCCTGCATGTTTATGGCGTCGAACAGGCGAGATCTACAAGGGTAATAAAGAATTTGCCGAACTGGTCGGCATGCCTATCGAGTCGTTACGCGATGGACGACTATGCATATACGAGCTCATGACAGAAGAAAGTGCAGTGAACTACTGGGAAAAGTATGGCTCTGTCTGCTTCGACTCGAGTCAGAAGGCGGTGTTGACGATGTGCACATTGTTAACGCGGAACAAGAGTCTGAGACAAGCCAATCATCAAACCAGCTCGCCTTCTGATGAAAATGAACCCTCGCCTCATACAACTGATACTGACAGCTCATACACGCAAGCATCGTCTGGTAGAACGATCTCGCGTCCACCAGCACACATATTATGCTGCTTCAGCTTTACGATTCGCCGCGACAGGTGGAATGTACGTGTGCTTCTAGTGATGAAATTAGCGACTTTTGACATACTGACACGCTTTGCGCACTGGTTTTCGCTACCTTGATCTGGTTACTATATGGACATGGACAGATTCCTACTATGATTGTTGGCGTACGTACAATATCTCTGCCAGGAGCGAGGGGGAGAGATGTGTGTTCAGGTCTAACCGCGCACGGCAGAATTTTCTTCCAACAAACCCGATAGCACCTCCGTAAATGCTCCTTACCTACTCTGCATTCAAGTCGTTTTCTACGCATTAAATGGACAGCGCGACCCACGATATGCTCGTAAGTCGGCGTGTTGCTTCGTATGCAATTCACGTCAATTTGCATGCGTCGTGCATTCAATGGGTGTTCACATATGCACGTGACTGGCACTGGAGCCGCTCCCGCTTGCACGACGCGTGCAAGGGGTCGCGGGCGGTCCTCCACGAATCACATGCAGAGCGACGTACATGCACGTCTGCCTTGCAGCAGCGCGCGCGACGCTTCGACTTGCCAGTCAGTCAGTCAGTTGCCCAGCTTTTTTTCCTGGTCCACACACGGATCAAAGGCCGTTTATCCAACTGTCATTGCGACCTTGGTCACCAACCGTGGCGGATCGTGTATACACGCGATGACTGCCCTTGATCCATTGACAGGGGTACCGCCCCCTAGGGCATCGCGGCCTGCATCTGCGCTACGGAATGTAGCACAGCCATTGCAGACTGCCACCAACACGCTTGGCACTCGCAAGCGAGCCAAGGACATGGCTGCCATTTTTGACAAACGGCAGGCACCACACAGTCGCGAAGCACCACGCGTAGGTGCGGCGCCCTCACTGAGAATGCAGCAAGCTGGACGCAGAGGACCGCATCCCAGTGAGATTCATGCGGCGCCACCCATTACCACAGCGCAAGTGCATCCAGTTGAGCCGGCTTCTCGACCACAAACGCGGCTTGAACGTGAAAAGAAACGGCATTACAATGACCCTCCCAATGTAGGTCCTTGGAAGCTGGGAAAACTCATCGGCCAGGGCGCATCAGGCCGCGTGCGCCTCGCGATGCATTCGCGCACGCAGCAGCTTGCTGCAGTGAAAATTATCCCGAAGCAAATGCTCATCAACAGCCGTATGAGTTTACGCGACCTGAGTGCAAAGCAGGACAAGTTAACATTGGGCATTGAGCGGGAAATTGTGATCATGAAACTGATCGAGCACCCGAACTTGCTGGGGCTTTGGGATGTGTACGAAACAAGCAAGGAGCTCTTTCTTGTTATGGAGTATGTGGCCGGAGGCGAGCTTTTCGACTACCTTGTAGCTCGTGGGCGTCTACAGCCACACGAGGCTCGACAGTACTTCCGACAGATTATATTTGGTGTGGACTATTGTCATACTTTCAGCATCTGCCATCGAGACCTCAAGCCAGAAAACCTGCTTCTTGACGGTTCACGCACTGTTGTCAAAATTGCTGATTTTGGTATGGCTGCTCTTCAACCAACGGAAAAAATGCTCGAGACCAGCTGCGGCAGTCCTCACTACGCGAGTCCTGAGATCGTGAGTGGCATGACGTATGATGGAACAGCTAGTGACATATGGAGCTGTGGTATTATTCTCTTTGCACTCTTATGCGGACGTCTTCCCTTTGATGATCCAAACATTCAAGTACTGTTGGGCAAGGTGCGCGCCGGAAGATTTGCGATGCCTTCTCACTTGGATCCTTCAGTGAGGGACCTGATTGGGCGTATGTTGCAAGTGGACCCGAAGAAACGTGCGTCTATGCGGGAGATTTGTTCGCATCCCTGGTTTACAGACAATGGACGTTTATCGTCGAAAAATCCTGTGACGACAGAAATCAGCACATTGTCAAACGAACCAATTCGCCTAGCTGAGATTGATCCTGACATTCTCGGCAACCTCAGTACTTTATGGCCCGAGCTTACACACGAGCAGATTATTCGAAGACTCCTTCAATCTGGCCAAAATTGGCAGAAGACGTTCTACATGCTGTTGGTCATTCACCGCGATAGTCATGGAACCGACGACGAAGATGAAGACACTGAGGATTTGGACGAGGACGAACAGCTTCAACTGAAGCAAACACAGAATGATATGAAGCAACCTGCCCCGATTGTACACTCCCCTTCCCCACCAGAGCCATCTCGACCGACAACTATGATCACGTCAGGCCCTACTATGACGAAGACTCAGCCAACGCCATCTTCTCACGCTGCGCCTCCTATAATGCCAGTCAGTATGGGTGCGGCGCCCGAGTGTGTAACCCCTAGCTCCGCCATTGCAACCGATGCTACCTTACATGCTTCGCATGTCCCTCAAGCTCGCGAATCACTAGACGAACGCGCCCCTGCGCCTGTTGTCACCCCTGTCGGAGCGCCTGCGGCGGCTCAGCTAACAAGCACGCCGCCGCGAGAAGTAGGTCGCCGCTCGAATGTATGGATGCCTGATGTGTCGATGGGCTCGACTGCAGCGTCCATGTCCGTCGATGAGGAGCGTGCGACTGGTCCCTCAACAATAGCCAAGGGCACGTCAGCCGCACGACCCCCAGCGCCAGCGGAAAACACAGCGTCAGCTTGGCTCATGGAGCAGGTTAGGGCCGAACATGCAAGAGCGGAACAATTGAGAAATGAACATCTGGAGGCTGAAAGGCGGAAGATGGAGCAGCTCAAGGCTGAGCGAATGCGTGCTGAACAGCTTAGGGTTGAACAAGCTCGGGTTGAACAGATTAGGATTGAGAAAGCGAAGGCCGAGCAACTGCGAGCCGAGCAAGAGAAAGCTGAGCAAGCTAGGATCGAGCAAGCCAGGGCCGAACAGCTTAAAGCTCAGCAAGAGAAAGCTGAACAAGCTAGGATCGAGCAAGCCAGGGCCGAACAGCTCAAAGCTGAGCAAGAGAAAGCTGAACAAGCAAGAGTCGAGCGAATCAGAGCTGAGCAGCGTAGATCTGAACAAGAAAAGGCTGAGCAAGCTAGGGTCGAGCAAGCTAGAGCTGAGCAGGCCAGAGCTGAACATGCTAAAGACGAAGTAACTTCGGCCCAACAGGCCCGAAACCGACCGACCAGCTCTTTGGACAAGTCGGACATGGCAAGGATGTCTTCGAAGCGCCCATCGAGCCGAGAGGATGGTCCAGGGCGACGGTTATCGACTCTCTTCTCCATACCGTTCGCTGGACGCAAGCCATCATTGGCCTCCATTCGACATTCGTCTGGCCACAATGCGCGCATCTCATCTGACACATCTCGTCCGTCGTCTGCTCTTGGCTCGATTCCTTCGACAACGATGAACGAACGCTCGAGCCAAGCGCTGTTTTCGACTGGGACGTTGGAACCAGCCTTGCGTTCAGCCGAATCAACCGGTGCTCGCAAGCCTGTGCCTACGGTCGAGGCGCTGGAAAAGACCATGCAGACTGCACAGCAAATGACGGATGTGTCGAAATCTGTGGAGCCTATGGAGATTTCTGAGTCACATGAGACCTCTCGAGACAGGGATACCGTTCATTGTGCAACTCAACAAAGCACTGGCTCACAAGCGCAGGCGCCTTATGCTCACACTGTGCCGACCATCAATGCCCCGACACAGCCAGATAAGACGTCTGCCAGTCACAGTTCGGCCGTCCCCACCATCCTAGCACATCCCCCCTCTTCCAATGCCATAGCGCGACCGGCGCCGGCAATCACGGGCTTGTCGTCTTCGCCTATGACCGGTGGCTGGAAACAGCGCTTGCCCTCTCTGTCGAGTCCAGAGCCTAACTCACGTTCTACGTCCCAAGGCAGTCGTGAGGGCGACGAATCGCTCATGCGGATGTTTATGCGGGAAATTGCCGACGAACTTGACTCCCTAGATGCTATGAGTACGTCTCTTGGCATGCCAACGTGCGCACGAACGTCACAAAACTCAGCTGCGCCAGGAATGGGATCCTCGCAACCTGTGGCGCCTGGAACTTCGGCGATGGATGTGTCAGAGTCATCAGCCTCGGCTTCGACTTCGACTTCGAGACCAATGACGTCTTTGGCCACTACAGTTACGGCCAACAGCTCTGCTCAGCCTTCTGATGTGTCGACCAGATCTGGAACTGACACTTCGTTTGGCAGTCAGAATCGCTATGACGATGCGAATGAGGAATCTCTGCTTGTCACTAGTGTGGAGCCACCCAGGACGAGTCTTGGGCAGCACACACGGGTCTACACGCCCGTGTATGCTGCCTTTGCCAAATACACTAACCAAATACAGGCTCCAGAACCGCAGCAGCAGCAACAACAACAACATAAGCCAGATGCGCCAACGCTTCCAGTGCGCCCGCGCACAAACGAAACGCGCGCTCATGCTCCAGGGATGCCGCAAATCCGTCAGCCTATCGGCGGACGCGACATGCCAGGCGAGGTTCGCCAATCGGCTGTGGCTGATGCTAATACACCTATTTCTTCAACACTTCCAACGCATCCACTATCGCCTCCGTTCCCGCCACACGCCTCTTCAACAATCCCATCATCGTTCAAGCCAGCGAATATCGTGCCGCCACCTGTCGAACTTGTTGATCCATCAAGAGCCCCTGCCACTAGCGCATCAGCCGCCCAGCGTGTATCTAATAGTCCTATGCCCATGGCCTCGGCAACAACGCGGCCCGCAAGTGCCACAGGGATGCTTCCCAGTGTTACGTCACCGACAACGAGCTATGTACCTAATATGGTGCTAGAGCGTGACCGCGCACAAACTGCGCTTGGTACGGTGCCTGTGCCCGCTGGAACGAACGGCATCAGCAGTCCAACAAGTCCCATGGCATCACCTTTGGGCGGCTTTGTCCCCGGGTCTCGCGCCGGCTCAGGCCCAGTCGTCATCCCTACAAGCCCAACATCTGCTGCTCCTGCAACTCGTTTGTCTAGCCCCATCCCTGCGCGCCATCCCGCAAGTCCATCGGTAGTGCCACATGCGCCAGATGCTGCTTCCTCAGTTCGTCCCGTGACGTCGACGCCAGTAACCACGATCCGCCCATCGGGACCGGTTCCTCCAGGCCGTCCTGCTAGTCCATTGCCTACAGCACGACCTGTGAGCACATCGCCCGCTGGATTTGTGCCGGCAGCATCGCCCTCAGCCGCTCGCCCCTCTGTACCGTTCTCAGGGGGACGTACTCCAGTGCCAGTGTCGACATCGCCACGACCAGCGAGTCCGGTATCTGCAACCGTTCCGTCGAGTCCACCTGCGAGAACTCGTCTCTCTGGACCATTGAACGCATCAGCTGGCACAGCCCCCGCCGCTGGTCCCGCTGGTCGCTCAACAAGTCCTACGCCAGGACTACGCCCCTCGAGTCCGAGTCCTACTCCGGCAGCGGCTAGTCGACCTAGCAGCGCCTTAGGTGGACCGCCAAGGCCCAAAAGTCCCTTCGGTCTGGCCAAACGCCCATCTTCACTTGCATCGCCAAAACCAACGTTGTCGTCAGGACGCACTGCATCCGGCTCCACGGGCCAATCGAGTATCCGACCACGCCGAAGCCTCATGGGCACACTCCGTGGTGAAGGCGAGCCGATGGGCTTGGGCGTCGACATTGTTGGAATTGAGCAACAGTCCCATGCACATATCCCTCGACCTGCCTCACCCATTGGTGGCGATGCACCTTTGTCCATTGGTGCGAAACATTCTTGGTTCCATGGTCTGCTACCGAAGCGACAGATGCATGTTCTTATGTCGGTGGAAAATCTAACCAAGACCAAAGTGACGTGTGAATCACTTTTGGTCCAAATGGGTGCGACCATCCTGGCAAGTTCGCGTGCACAAAGTAGCTTGCCGCTCACACAACAGGGACCGTCGCAATACTTATTGGAGCGAATCCGCGATCCACAGAGCGGTAAGTCCATTTCTTGCAAACCTATGCGATTCCGTGTCGAGTACACGATTCTGCCTGTCCGATCACAGGCGTCATCAACTCCGTCGACGGCCAATGGCGGCGGCAACATGCAAGGCAATGCGTTGCCGACGTCGCCGGGCATGCCGGGCTTTGATCCTCGTTCCGCGCAAGGCCGATCCATGTCGCCGGTGCTAGGTGGTGGTGGTGGTGGTGGTGCAGCAAGCACTGCATCGCCATCATTTGCCACTAGCGTTACATGGACGCATGAAAAAGGCTCGCTTACCACGTTCCGGCTCTTCATGGACAAGGTTCGAGGTGCATGGACCTTGGACACCACAAGTAATTAAACTCAGCCATTGTTTCACTCTCAACTACTTTCACATTGTATCTCTTTGCTTGCAAAAATACCACGCTACATCAAGAGACCCTTTCTTTTCTATATGATGCACACTCGTTGGGTACCATCACCTGTTGCCGGCGAGACGAATCTTGTTTTGCCTTGCTCAACTATAGTCTCTCTTTCCCTCGATGTGTAGTAGGTACGTATAAATGACATGATTCTACGGGTATCCGCTAGGCACTGGTCTCATGGCCTAGTTCCTCGGACGAACGTACGATCCATTCTTTGCGGCCTTCATCCTCAACAACGAGCCGTTCGCCCGCATACATCTTATTTGTCATCACTGCGCGCTGGAGGACTTTCAGCTCATCACACGCTTCTTCATAGAACTTAGCGAGTTTTTCAGCCGACATTGGCTCAACTGGCTTGACCGCCGTGTTCGCTGTAGGAACGTTCGACAATTTGCTTGCGCTTGCATTCACGTTCTGTGCTGCCACCGACATCTGAGGATACAGGTAGGCCCGGAATTGATCGCGCGCGCGACGCACAAAGTATTCTCGGAAGTTGTATGATGCCTGTACGTCAGCATTACAGTGTATGATACATACGAAAGAGCGTGCAGTTGCAAGGTGCGCACGGTAAAGGGATAGGATTTGCTCTCGGGTGGGTGTTGCCACCGACATAATGACGGATAAGTTCTGTGGCTGAAGATGAAGCATCCGTCCTCCCCTCGTCTAGCGACTGTGTGAGCCGCTGGCTGAGTAGCAATCGCTGAGTAAACATCACACACGCACGTCTCCACCAGTCATATTCATGAGGTGGAGGGAAACGCGTTTAGGCTCCCTCTTCGTCCTTCCTTGACCCAAGCACGAACGAACGCATAGGCAGTGGTGATCAGCTGTCAAGGGGCACCCGCTGCCAACTTTTAGTTTGTTCCAACCATGTCGGATACGACAGGGAAAGAATTTATCTCAAATGGAGCACCAAATTTGCCCCCAAACGCAGAGAGACTCACCATTACACCACAACTTCACGCGTTGCTCACGATCATTAGAGATAAGAACACACCCCGCTCTGACTTTATTTTTTATTCTGATCGGATCATTCGGCTCCTCGTTGAGGAAGGGCTGAATCATCTTCCGGTGTATGATCACACAGTATTTACCCCAACCGGTCTTCCGTACCGGGGTGTTGCATTCCAAGGCCGTATTTGTGGAGTGTCGATTCTTCGCGCAGGTGAAGCTATGGAGGCAGGGCTCCGTGAATGCTGCCGAAGCGTGCGCATTGGAAAGATCTTGTATGTAGACTGATGACTTACCTTCAGAATACAGCGGGTATGTACGGTGCAGATTGATGCGCCTTGATTTGCTGACGCTTGCTCCGCCAGGACGAAGGCACCGCGAAGCCCAAACTGTGTACGTTTGTACGACTTTTGCTGATGCACAGTCTATGCCAAGCTCCCGGAGGATATTTCGGACCGATGGGTGCTACTCTTAGACCCTATGCTAGCCACAGGTGGCTCAGCCATTCAAGCTATGCAGGTCCTGGTCGACCATGGCGTGCAGCCGAGCAAAATCCTCTTTCTCAACATGATTGCGAGTCCCGAGGGGCTCCAGAATGTTTGGAAAGCGTTCCCAGATGTACGAGTAATTTCTGCTTGGGTTGATGCCAAGCTTTCAGACCGATGTTACAGTACGTATTGGACAAGAACGGCTTAGTAGCTTAGTTTCGACTTACACTGTGACGCAGTTCTTCCAGGTCTGGGCGACTATGGTGACAGATACTATAGTGGCTGATGATGATAAGGCCTTTTGCATCAGGCGCGCACAACGACATTGTTTCATGTTGCTTTTTGAAAACATTTTCTCTCTCTCTCTACTTACACCACTATTTTCAGCTCATCTTTGTCTCACATTACTCAATTATGTCACTACCATGATGCTACGCCAAGGTACCTCACTGTCAAAGCTCATGATATCAACTTGGGGTGTATTGCGTAGCAAATAACAATTTTCTCTCAGATAGTGAGAGCTTACTCGCCAAACAAGCTTGCTGCATGCACGATGAAGGCGTTTGCCATGCACAAGTGCTTGGTACATGTCATAGATGCGTATCCCAAAATACACGCGAATCACAAGGCACCAGTGATGATAGGGAAATGCCGCGGCTGTCAGTGCAGACCTTAGCTGTGAGTGGCAACGACCTTGACGGCGGTACCTGAGATGCCGTTTGACGAAGTTTGGCCATGTGCGAGATGCGAGTCTTCGCTGAACGTCGGCCGCATCCTGTCGCATAGTTTGGCGGGCGCAGTTCCACACTTTCCACCACCAAACTAACACCATCGTGAGTATTTCCCCAGCTTCGGCTTTTAATCCCTCCTCGATGACAACCCTTGTACAAAACGAGTTTCGGTGCAATGCGCAAAATGACTGACAAGTCACACGTCGCTGAAGGCACGATATGAATAGGTTCTCTCGGCGTGGGCTCTGGCATCGGCTCACCAGTTTGCTCGGCTTCTTTTACACTAAGTGCTTTCCACGCCTTAGCTACAGGCAAACAACCACCGCCACAAAGCCATTCTGGCACACCGGGAATGTGTGGCGCCTCAATCCATCCCGCATGCACACACATAGCTAAAACATCCGAGTCGTCCGTGTAAACGTCAGTACCCCACAACTTGCGATGTTCCAGGCTAGGCTGTGCCCAAAATTGCCAGCCAGCACGTTGTAATTCAGCATCATCAACCGCACGTACGGGGAATGGTGACGAGCGGGGTGGTGCGCGCGTCGATACAGAGCGTCGTAAGCGCTTGTTTCTTATGGATTCCTGTGCACGTCGCTCGTGCCATGCATGCGTCAAACGAATTTCTCTGTTAATCCGAGCGTGCTCTAGTCCACGCCATCCGAGACGCCACCGTCCAAAGTATTCATCAGATGCAGGAATCGATGTGGTTGCGCGGTCTAGCGCTAACGTTGGTGTAATACCCTGATCCGCATCGCGCTCAATCCGTTCAATGACTTCCGCCTCAAGACGGGCTTCCTCACTGCGCCATTCAGCCTCAGTGATCCCAAGTCCAATCATTCTCCCACTAATGCGTACTTCCACCGTCGCCCCGACATTGTTGATGAGCATTTCTGTCGGGATAGCTGACTTGCGAGTACCGTCATAGAGAAACGACCCTAGGTGTGGCACAGCACGGCCGCGATCCAAACCTAGGCCAAAGAGTGGGACATTTCTATCATTGCCACCTTCGGTCCCACGCTGTTCTTTCCGAGCAAGTTCTTCCATTTGCTCGCAATGGTCCAAAAACTGCCAAACAGGCTCATTATCAACACGAGGACCGGAAGAAAGCTCGCGAAGCTTGTGTTCGATTGGTAGTATGGGGGCAAGGTCAACGACCATGGCATGCTGTGATGCATCTTCCGCGACAGGGGGGGTGTGAGGCCGGAGAGCTTTGTGTTCTTTCACGGAACCAAGGCCTGGAATATGAGGCTGGAGATTCGTAGGAGAAGAGCGCGCACTTTCATGACGCGTTTCATAGCTTCCGGCAACAGACGGATGATGATGATGGTGGTGATGATGAGGTGTATGGTGATGATAGTGACGATGATGGTGATGAGAAGGAATATGTGGATGAGCATGCGGATAAGAATGCGGACTTGGGTTCGACTCGCTATGAGAAGAGCCCTGAGACTGTGTCTGTGTTGCGTTGTGCGAGGAAGGATGGAAATGACTGTGTGGATGATGATGATGATGATGGTGATGGTGATGGTGATGCCCGTGATGCATATGATGATGCACATGGTCAGACGAAGAGTGATGTTGATGCTGTGAGATCACATGGTGATGATGATGACCTGAGGAACGAGGGGAGGTGGACGATGAGCCATTGACAGGAGCACGATCATGTGACCGTTCTCCATCTTCCATCTGATACGATTGGTGCACAGGCTGCACGTACGACGTTGGCGGCGGTGCCTGCTGTGCATGCACAGCCGAGGTGTGGTGATGATGTGCATGAGGCGTCCGGTGATGATGGTGGTGGTGATGATGATGATGGTGATGATGTGGCCCAGATGAGAGGGGCGAGGAAACAGGTCTTTCATGTGTGTCATGCCTTGGCAGCCGTATTGGTGGCTCAACTTGACTATGCGGCTGAGATGCCGGATGTGAATTAGGCTGTGGCACTGATCCAACAGACAGGGATGCATCTTCATGTTCCTCAAAATGCCGACTAACATACGGACTGGACGCTCGCGCGCGTGCATCATGCTGATCTGAATGTGATGTACCCCAGCGAAATTGGTCATCATACGTGGAATGTGTGGTAGGAGCAGGTATCGGAGGAGGCCCTGGGGCTGATGGTCCCGTTGTAGAATGGGCCTCTTGTGTTGGGGAATGGAGGTGAGACTTCGAATCTCTGATAGCATCCTCTGTTTTGTGATTTTGCATATTTGCTGATAGTATGTGAGTACTTGGGCTGAGCCCAGTTGACGCTGTCGACTTGTCATTATCGTCCGACCCCATAGATGGCTGTGTGCGCAGCGGTGGCTTTGATGCACGGTCTTCTGGCATGGCTGAGGATTCGCGCCGAGACGGAGAGTTTTCTTTTTCTAGCTGCCGTATACTCGAAATAGATACTTGATCGTGGTGTGGTACATCGCGGGATATCATGGAGCTAAGCCGCATCGGATCATCAGCGCGCGATTCTGTCGTTATCCGATGACGTTCTCCTTCGACGCGATGATGGTGATAATGTAATGACTGATTTTCATGATTTTGGGCATCCTCATCCTCCCTATTTATCCGTATGTGCCTTGTCTCATTCTGACCATCGGGTGAGTGTGTATGTGACGCAGACATCGTATGTAGATGTGGGTGGGAGTGCCAGGGGAGAGCAGGCTGTAATGTACGTGAATTTGTGAGAGTATGTGTGCAGTATATATCGTGTGTCTCATCATTATGTAAGAGCGCGGAGGAAATAAAGGCCATGCGTGTAAATCTAGCTCAGGGAAATGAAGCAACCGTGAGGCATGCACCAAAGAGGTCCAAGCTCTTCCAGGGTGGATGGCGGCCTAACGACTGACCAAATAACGAATCACACGAGCCTGGCTAGTTGTGTCTACGAAACGAGCAAAGTCTCGTACATTCTCATGAGCCAGGATGATACACCGTTTGCTTTCCCAGGCGTGCACGAGTTTGCTCCGTTCTACACGCTTCAGCCGAATCCAGAAACAGCAGCTATTCAAGTGGATTTGTGGGCACGCTTAATCTTATCATTTTGTGCGGCTCATCACCGCTTTCAATTGGAAGTTGGCGGTGCATGGGAGCGTGAATCGGATCTGTTTTGTCATCGAGGTCTAGATCGCGCATTATCGCCAGACACGGTACGGTTGATTTTCGCGTACATGGTTGAGAAGGGACGCGCAGCATACGATCCTCCTCTACCTCGCGGATACAAGGTACCGAGAGTCGGGCAAGTTGATGCAGATCGTCGGATGCATGCTCTGAGTGTGGCTGGGCTGCGAACTTTGCCGGCCCTCCAAGTGGAGCCTGGTAGTAAGATCTGGGTCTACTGGAACACACCAACCGAATGGGGCGATCAACTGTATGAGTGGGTCAAGCAGACTGGGCAAAACAGGTCTGTATTGACTTTGTATGAGCTTCAGCAAAGCACATTTGTCCAGCGTGAGCAATTGCCGCCGGCCATGCTCATGCGCGCCCTCGAGACACTCGTGGCCAGAAAATGCGCACAAATCTTTGAAGGTACAGAACCTACAGACGGAGGCGATCATGAAAATCTCGGTGTCAAGTTTGTTTGATGCTAAGGTATAATACACCCATGGTCGATCACGTATCCTCCTCTTCATCCTCCAATTCCCCTTCTACTTCGTCCTCTTCTTCGTCGTTGTCGTCGCCGTCATCATCATCGTCGTCCTCTTCATCCACACCTTCAACGATAATACCCGCTTTGCGCGCTTGAGCTATTTCCTCTTCCAGTCGAGCAAGCTCTGCATCACTGTCTTCGTCCGAAAGATCATTGTCTTGAAGTGTATCATCCGCGTTCTCGAAATCGCTGTCCTCAGGATCGCTATCATCAGACTCTGCCTCTTCCTCGTTCGGAAGGTCCGACGCATCTGGATCAAAACCAACTGCACTCAGACATGTCAATCGAGATTTCTTTGTGTCATACGCGGCGAGCGCTTCCAATTCTGGTACAAGGGGCTCCTCGCGCGACAAGCACAATTCAAACACACGAATATACCCGTCCGAGCTGATTGTCGTGACAAGGAGATGTTCTGTTCCGTCGTTCGCTTGGACATGCGTTGCCACAGCACTACGCACACGGTTTGTGTGTCCCACAAGTCGTGCAACTTCACGTGGCGAAGCATCTTCGCCAGTGCCCTGTAGATCGTCCAAATCAAACACATGCAAAATGCCAGACTCGCTTGCAACAAGCATCAGTTCATGCTGGTCGTCACGTTTGTCATTGTTGCCAGTTATATTCGTCCGCACGAACCCAATATCATGTAGTCGCTTCGGATGCTCGATCTGTGCCACCTTTGACATATTCGTGGCATAGACGATGATCTTTCGACCAGTGAGAACGGCGAAGCGGGTCCCTAATGTGTCCCACAACACACGATCCGCCTCTGTACCGATCTTAACGGACGCTGAACCCATGCCGCGCATGAGGTCCCACATTCGAATCATCCGATCAGCTCCCACAGAGAGGGCCACGCGCCCGCTTGGATGTGCGCTGACAGAGTTGATTCGACCCGTGTGCCCACGTAACGTACGTAGAAGAGCCCAATCGCGTGTGCGGTACATGTTAATGACACCATCTTCTGATGCAGACAAGAGGAAAGTTCGGTTTGGGAAAGACAAAGACGTAATCGTGCCTTCATGACCTGTCAATGCGCCCATTTCCTTACGACGTCGCAGATCCCACACCTTAATCAATTCATCCATGCCTCCCGTAGCAAGCCACTTGGAACCTTGGCCAGCACAGGCAACACATCGAATCGAAGACACATGTGCTGGGAATATGAAGCGTGGCTCAAGACGAATCGAGTAAGAAGACTGCGAATCTTTCTGGACAGTGCCTTCCAAACCATACAAAAAGCGCTCGTACGTCCCCGCCACAATACGAATGCCTTTAGGTAATGGGCCCGTCTCACCGGGCTTGATTCCTTTGCGCAATTGGTTCTCGTTTATTTGCTGGCGGTCCTGGGCCGCAGTTTTGGGAGGTTGAGCGACTTCAGCCTTCGTTGGTTTGTTGACTGGCGGCTCGATGACGCGTTGTTGCTTGGCATCATCTTGTTTTTCGCTTCGTTTCGACAATGAATTTTCAATGCGCAGACTCTTGGAAGAAACTGATTTCTTAGGTGCGGTATTTCCTTTATCATGCTGCGCGCCTGTAGCTGTCTTAACTCGCTTTGGCGTGCGCTCGTCGCTCTTGTCGCCCTTGGGCGTGGATTTATTGGCGCGGACACCTGAATCGCTAGGTTTCGACTTGGTGCTTTTCTTCATCACGCTCTTTGCTTTGCGATAAGCAGTGCCAGACGCAGTGGGAGCTGCGGCTTTGCGCTTCAAGCCGCTTTGGTTCGCCATTGCGCACCAGCAAAAATTTTTGTCGCGATGCACGAACGCACGTAACATCCTCGGAAATGATGTCGAAGAGTCACGTGCCATACCGCGCTCATTCATCAGCCTAAAGTGCGACTCATTGATAAGATTCTGGATGTTGGCACTCGGAATTACAAGGTCAAGCAATGTATGAACGCATAATTCAAACTTGATCTATAAGTGACGCTACTGTCAACTTTGGTGACGTGTAAGTAGATATATATATGTAAGCATATTATACAAATTCAAAATGATGGTGTTCATGTTTCCGCAAATGTTCACAGTGGTGATTCAGTCTGTGAGAAAAGGCCTAAAGCACCCTCACCACCCAGACGAGTGCTGCTATACTTGCAGTCGAAAACTTTTTTACAACAATAAAAACCTTCGGTTTCATTCCTTGCTTTTTTCGTTTTTTTTTTTCACATAGGCCCAAGCTGCGCCATTTCTTTCACATATTGCAGCTGGTCTGTACAATGAAGCAGCCATCGTGACTTGAACTGAACATTTGGATTTGTGTGACTTGAATAATCAGACAAATCAAGCTTGTGTCCATCTGCGTGGAATGGTTCGTAGATTCTTTTATGATAAAACAGGCCTGCGCATGCCAACGCAGCTGCACCAGCTAACGTAGCAGGCAAGAACCCGCGCCAAGTGTTAGGCATCATGGCGGAGACGAGTGCAGGTTGATGCAGGGTGTGCGAATTAGCTGTGGTTCCACTTTGTCTCAAGAGAGATTCCACTGAGACAGCAACACGCAATTTACTCGATTGACGCGGTGTAATGAGCTGAGACACCGGTCGGGGACGAAGAGGCCTTTGCATGTGGCGAGCGGGGAAGTTCTTGAACATGGAAGAAGAAACGGTGATTCCATGGATCATACTTTGAGTGAATCTTCGAGAAAATATGTCCAAAGTCTGGAAATGCACCATAAATTTGAACTCCAAACTGAGAAGGAAAATATATGATGGCGTCACACGGGAAGGAGGGGACGAGTATTGATCACGTCAGACCCTTTTTATCGATTGATATCGTACAAATTAGCACAATACCCCACAGCAACCGGCTATTGCCGGAGATATGAAATGTGGGGTCCAACAAGCCAGTAAAAGCAAAGACAGGGTAGTGAGTCATCTAACTTGGATGACGTAATTCTAATATTTATAATTTCACTACGTAATAAGACCTTGAACGAGAAGAATGGATTGGCTACATCGCCGGCTGGATCAGTGTCTGTGACTGTTAGTGTCTTTCGCGAAATGCGAGCAGCCTGAGTAATGATCGATCCTCCCGTGTACTCTATTCCCAGACATAGGTTTGGTGTATTGAATCCACGACCCATGAATGAGTGCCACGTGAGATAGTCCAAGCAAAATCGAGTCATCACAAGTCACTTTCTTATGACGTGTCGATACTTACGATGTTATCGCCTTTCAGTAGTAGACGGCCTGTCCACGTAACAGCAACAGAATTCATTGCATAGCCATAAGCAGGACAAACAAACATGTGCATTTATGTTCGCGCATAGTATAGGTATATATCGAGTTCCGTGGTAAGCTCATCGTTCATCGCACCCGATATCTAACGTACCCAGCGGTTTTCGGTCCTTCTGTGCGTTCATATGTACCTCTTCCGCATCAGCCAGTGTTACATTCATAAACTCATCAAATCCCTTTTTACAAAGTTAATCATGCGTTGCGGGGTTCTAAAAGCTTACAATGATCTTGCCTTCGAGGCGATATTCCACGTTGTCATACAGCCAGAGTGATACGCGCGTCTGTTGTTGCAAATGTCGGAAGATCACATTGATCGGCTGGATCATCACCCTCTGTTGTCTTCCCGACATATCGCGTGTGTATGAGGACAGGGCCTTGCAAGATAAGGTCAGTTGCTTCGTCGGCCTAGCTAGCTGTAAAGATCGATCACTCGCGTGAATCGAAGTGCAGAGAACGATTGTCAGTGTCGCATCACGTGATGTAGTGCGTACGGTTAGGACGTGCGACGGGTGTCACAACAGCACGCGCTGGCTGGCTACAGGAAGGGTGGTGCTACCGAGGATGAAGGAGCGCGATCCATAGGAACAGAAGTGGGCGTCATCTCTTGTCGAGACGGGTTACGGATTGGAGGTCTCTCTGTCAAGGTGGCGTGTAGATGCACGAGGTGTCTGCAACATATCCGAAGACTCACGTTCCCGAACGCGAGACTGCGCATGTAAAAAGGGATTAGCCTCAGGCGGCATGGCTACCTTGCCTTGGGCCACATGTTTTGTTGGTGATCCATAGGACAAGACACGTTGCTGTCTGGACCTAGGGGTAGCAAGAGGTGTGTAGAACGGGGTAGCTGTGATAGCCGACCTGGAACGCGCATGGCCACGCTTGGGCTTGGGTGTTTCAGGAGGTCGAAATACGGATTGCGCTGTACTGCCAGACAATTGCTGGCTCGCCTGCTGCTCGAATTCTTTGGCCTGCAAATAGAACAAAAGAAACTCAATACATTTGGCGCCCGTTGTGTCCATATTGGCAGCATCTGCGCTGGGCGAGGGACGTGCATTCATGACGCGGCGCACAATCGACAAGCCATGCGCATGTTCAAACGCGCGGCGCACATCTGTTGGTGCATCGACGAGAATGCACATAAGGGTATCAAGGGTATGTGGGATAAGCAGCCCCAAAGCACATGATGAATCATTGGACTGACTGTACTCGGCTTTCACAATGGCCAAGAACAGAGCGAGGGAACTCTTAGACGAACAGAGCTGCCGGCTCGTCTCATTGGTGAGGCAAAGCCCTTGTAAAATCGATAGTGCACATCCCATTTCTGATGCGAGTGAATTACCATCATCAGACGCCGTTGGTGAAAGTTTCAAGAGTATGTGAAGTCTACCCAGGAGGCTGAGCAAATGCTCCGCCAGGCAAGTCCGAACTCCATGGTGGTACACGGCCCAGTCGCAACAGCGTTCAACCTGGATAAAAAACATAGCACGCCGCGTTCCATTTTCTTTCGCTTGCTGGCGAACCTTGGGTAACTCGTGTAATACGCGCTGTGACACAGCATGTTCCAGCTGTACAAGCGCATACATGCGCTCATCTGAAGTTGCATCTGGCATATGAAACTGGCAAGCCGTGAGCAAAGCGCATTCCTGCATCACTTACTGTTTCTAACAAGGGGCCAATTTCAATCACACGGCGAGTCCATGCTGCGGAGTCGCTCCCTGTACGGCGATGATGTGACATGACATGCCAAAACAATCCTAGTCTCAGGGGAGTTACGTGGAGACATTGTGGCGAATGCCGATGCGTCGTCAAATATGGCCCAATTTGTCTCGGAAAAATTCTATTTGGACCAAGCATTCTGTGGTGCGCTATGGTAGTAGCACCTATCAAGAAGCATATAGTCATTCAGATAGACAAAACTAGGGGTCTCCAATCGAAACACGCCTACAGTCGCAACCAGTTATCTTACTGTTGTCGCGTATGTGTAGGTATTTCTCCTTTAAGGTCAGAGACGTATTCGCCGCTAGGGGCAGCAGATGACGATGACGACAATGATGTCGAGGCACCTGTCGCAGCTGAATTAGCAATACGCGCAGCTTCAGCCTGCTTGTTCTTTCCAACGGCGTAAACAATACCGGCGATAAAGCCGACCGCGACACCGATGGAGTTATAAGGTGTCACAGGGTTGCCAAAGAAGAGCATTCCACTTAGAGCAAGAGGCAATTTATTTAACGCACCAACCATGCTGTAGGTTGTGCTGCTTGTCACACGGATGCACCAAGCCGTTGTGTAACTAATAAATACGCCTCCTGTGCCAGAGAGCAAGATGGCAAAAACAAGTGTCGAACGCTTTTCGCGAGGAAAGTTGTGCTCAAACGTCTCGACACTCCAGTTCTCGACAAGAAGCGACATAAACAACAGGACGGGGATCGATAGCAAGTTGTTGTAGAACATGGTATCCCAATCTTTGAAGCCCGTCAGCTTGATGCGCTTGCGCATAACCAGTACATAAGTCGCACTAATCATGCAATTTGCCAGCATCCAAACGTAGCCGTTGGTGGACCAGCTGGATAGTGTTGACGAGGACGAAGCTGCTTCCGAATTTTGCTGCGCCACAGCGGCAGCCAAAGGCGTGGCTGCGCCCACATAAGGCTTGACGGACAAGGGAGACAACGCGGTGTGTGGATGCATGGCGGGCGCTGCTTCCGTGCGGACGCCCTCGCCCCAGCCTTCCGTAGCATGTGGCACACCTGTATAGAGATTGAGTGACTCGAATGCACGCGAGTACAACGTCTTGGCCGTCGAGGGAGCCAAGTCAGGCCATGCGGCAATAATGGACGAAAGAACCATCAGGATAAACGACAAAAACACCATAGGTGTGATACGACCATTAAACCAAAGCAATTCACCGTATGCGATCAAAATAATCGTCAAGTTCTTGAAAATCGTATAGATAGGAATATCCATGTGCTGTAGAGCCTTGCTACCTGTGTAGATCACAAACACGAGCATCGTCGAGATAGGGAACCATGTCTTCACATCGCGCATGTTGAGTGTACGAATCTGGATCCAGCCCATGCATTTTGCCGCATACACCATCGCAACACCCACAGAACACTGGCACAACAAAACAAGTAAGTTCATTGTGAACTTTTCCCCCGACACGGTAAATTTATTAATCACAGTCATCGAGATGCTAGCAATGCAGTAGCTGAGCACAGCAGCAATAGCTCCAGAATTCGCAGTCGCATGGCTTGCTTTGCGCATAAAATTCTTTGTGACGGAAGCGACATCAGAATTGAGCAGGTGGGCTTGTGGTGACTCAGACTCCGGCGCTACGTCGCTGTGACGAGAACGTCCGAGCTCAATCTCATTTTCGTCCGGCGGCACATTCCGCTCGCGTGAGGTCGTCATCGACATGGGCGCTTTCTTTGTCTTCCTGCACAAGAAGTCCAAGGAAAAAAAGTTGCAACGGTTGTCACGTCCCACACTTCTTGTGCGTGAGCTTAAAATGGGACTGGGCGGATCTAGATGGACGCAACGTACGGTATCTTGGCAGCTACAGTGATCCTCCCTGACCGCGAAATCGGATCCTCACGTGGCTCCACGCGACCTCCATATAGACTTCTTTACTCGCGTTAAGAGCGGATAACTTGGATCGCTCATTTTGCGTGGAGGTGGAGACCTTTACGGCCGTGGAGAAACCACCATACATATACGCTAGTGGGTGATGTGCATCAAGAGACAAAATGGAGCAAGAAAGTGACACCATTCATTTTTCCATGTTGCATCGAATAGGTCAATGCGTGCAGAGTTGCTGGACAAAGTCATCTATGGAATTCCTCGGTCTATCACGCTTACAACCAATCATCCAACTGACTCCTATTACAAAAAAGGTCGCATGGACAAATCTGCCTTGTACACTTTCATACGACTCTCAGGATCGAGTCATGAGGCCAAGTCGAAATTCGCTAAGCTTCCATAGCGTAACACCAGTCTCTCGCATCAGCGCAAGCTATTCATTTCGCATTTTTGCACCTCATACATAACTACTTCGAGAATGAAAGTTCTTTGTGGATTTCCTCAAGTCGGTGCTTCCACTTGCCGACCTGTGCAACCTTGGCTTCCAGCTCCTTGAGCTCCTGTTCAATGGTCAGCTGACGCACGTCACCAGCAAGATTGAGCACCTCATACTTGTGGTCGCCTTTGAAGTCAAGGAGGAGCTGGTGATACTTGAATAGGCTTGGGCGATGTGAGATGGTAATAAGCGTAATGCCGAGATCTTTCGCATGCGCGTACATCAGGCCTTCAACATCTGTGGACACAGCCGATGTGCACTCATCCAGCACGGCAAACTTCGGACGATGATAGAACAAGCGCGCCATGCCCATTCGCTGCTTCTCACCACCGGAGAGCACGTCCTTCCATTCCTTGCGTGTGGTCCAGCCACCTTCACGTTCAGGCAGATAAGCGAGGTGCACATGGCGGAGGATGTCCATGAGGTCCTCGTCAGTGCGGCCAGACTCGACATGCTCCTGGTACGAGAACGGATAGATCACTTGCTCGCGCAGACTCTCCGTATTAAGGTACGGGCGTTGTGGGAGGAACATGATGTATTCGTTGTTTGGCTTTTCGAGGGTACCATCGAACAGAGGCCACAAGCCGGCGAGAATACGAGCGACAGCTGTTTTTCCCACTCCATTGGGACCCGTAATCAGCATATGGTCGCCTGGGTTGATCTGCATGTCCAGACTCTTTACCAGCAACTCGCCACCACGCTCCTGCCCTGGCGCGGGCGTCACAACAGGTGCATGGACGAATTTGATCAAGTCTCCGTTCTCCACGTGGCGGCCCTTGAGGTGGCCCAGGTCATAAAACGGTGCATCAGGTGGCAAGTCACTCGGACGTGGCACGCTCTGATAGTCATCATGCTGCAGCAGATGAAGAGACGAAATCAGCGAATACACACGCGATGTCTGTCCGGCGAGTGTCGCGACCCCCTTGTAGCTGTACATGAGACGACTACCGGCATCGGCAATAGCCAGCAGGATACGGCGGTTCGAAATGTAGCCCTCTGTCTGCTTGGCAATAAGCGGATCAGCATCAGCGGTCTTGCCCGAGGTCGCTTGCGCGCTAAAGGCCGGTATGGCCATCATGATGTAGCCACAGGCGGACCACGAGTACTTGAGCACAAAGTCTTCCATTGAGTTGTACCCCACACGAGCACGCAAGATTGAGCGGATATGGCGTACAAGCTCGTCAAAAGAGCGACGCAAGATACCTTCTTCCGTCGATGCACCATTGTAGAATGCGATTTCCTCTGCATTAATGATGAGTCGACTCTGTGCATTGTAAAAGTTGCCTTCCAGCTTCGCTTCGAGCGCAGCCAGTTTCCCGAACGATGGCGACACGGAGCGTAGCACATACGACGAGAGCACGTAGCCAATCATTGTGCCAGCAACCCCAGTAACTCCAAGATTGCGACTCATTTGCCACATAAAGATAATCATATCAAGCAACGGCTTAGACACATTCGAGTACAGATCCGACAACACATCACAGAACTGAGCAAGATCGTGTGTAATGTACTGGCTTACGGATTCAAGTCGGTTGTCCAAATTGGTCACGCGGTAAAAGTTTTGGTGGTTGTTTAGGTACAGGTCGTGGACATAGCGTGTGAGTCTTGTGCGGAATGCAATAGACAGTTTCGACTGCAAGAATCGGATCATGGCATTCGTGTATGTTGAAGGCACAGAAAGCGCGAACCACATGCCCAAGCCGCGCAAAAAGCCCCATTTGTCCATGGAAATTAGCGATTTGACAATATAGCCATCCAGACGCGCTACCAAAAGACTCAAGTACGTGCGTAGCACGAGGAAGAATGTATGTAGCACAAACATGTATATTTCCTTGGAGCGCAGTGTGGGGAATATAATACGAAACAGGGCACGAAGCTGTCGTAAGAACTCGCGGTCAACACCAACGCGCATCGCGCTAGCACTTGACACACTCTCACCAGCTTCTGGGGCTATCTTTGCTTCATGGTCGCGAATTTTTCGGGCACTAGATGGTGACAAACCACCAAATACACCAAGCAAGTCCAGACGCTTCCGCACTGCTTCTTTATTCACGGGTGGCGGAAGAGAAAAGTGTGAGTAGTCTTGCTGGAACGTTTTGGGATCTGTGGGTGTTACAGACGCTTTGCGAAGTTGCCCACGGTGAGGCACTATCAAGTTGATGGTCCCGTCTCTACGATCAGTCGGGTAATAAAGTTGCTCTAGTCCCTGATCCAATGATACATCGTGCAGTCGTTTGCGATGTCGATGAAGTTTCAACAAGTGTACTCGCTTTTTGGTCAGGCCAACAATCTGCTTGTGACCCATAGCAAGCGCCAAAACCACCAGCGCAACGAAGGCACGGGTGCGCCGCGGCACTGTCTCCAACTTTGACTGAACTGCCGCCATAGCGTGCACTTCGGGGCGAGTTACGGTCAAAAGATGGAGTCGGGAACGACGATGGGTTGACAACAAAGATAGGCGCGTAAGGTACGGCTTAGTTCATCAGCCGGCTGCATTGAAAAAATGACCGGCTTGAGAACTGCCATTTTGTGAGTGGCTGTTATGCGGGGATGCATCACGTGAAAATGTGAATGCCTCGCTCGCTTTTCGCCTTCTCCATTCTCTCCACGTCCACACACTCCGATAACTTGGGCGAGGGGAGGGGGTCACGGAGATCTTTGGGTGTATGTGGATAGCGGCCGTGCTCTCGTCCTATCAGGTCGATTCTGCGCATTTCCCCACCTTGGCACAACTCTTGCCTTGTCGTCCTGAGGATTACCCATAGCAGGGAGAAATTACGTAAGAAATCGTCACAGAAGCGTCGGCCGTTGCGTCGTCGGACTTGCGCGGCTCAATGGCGTGTGTCGGAGGCGATCTCAGCGGAGAGCGCGATCTAGCTGGATGGTCGTTCAAGTGCGGCTGTGCGAGGCTGCCGCCCACATCCAAGGTGGAGAGTTCGTCGAGTAAGATTTGAAGAAGTTAAAAGAAATAAGACAGAAAACGAAAAAGGACATCAGAGCAAGAGCGCCGTTTCATTCGCTCTCGTGGTGTGTGAGAGCGGAACGACAGCCACTTCCACCCTCTTCGTGTCACACCCGCATCTACTGACTTGTCGGCATGTCTGCTGCGGGCACTACTGTCGACCCTGCACGAGCATCGTTTGCGAGTGCTAGATCGCAGCGTGCATCTGTGGACATGCCTCGCACGTCCATGGATCGTCCAGAGTCTCACTCAGCCAGCTCATTCTCGTCTTTGCGTCCCACGAGTGCATATCAGCCACTGGAAGATGCTCCAGGGTCCGTGCGTCCCGCATCGATGGCATTGTTTTCAGGCCAGCATCAGCGCCTGAGTGTATCGTCTACGTCAAGTTCAACACCTCCCTTTACTTTCAAAAGCATAGACCTGCGCAATGCTCTTCATCTTCACGACGCTCTTACTCGCAAAGCATACATGGAAGGCTATCTACTTGTGCGCCACTCGCTTGGTGTCGACGGCCAGCCCGATCACCGTGCAGGCCACTTTCATGACTGGACCGAGTGCTTCGTTCAGTTGCAAGGAACAAGTCTTAGCCTGTGGGAAGCGCGCCTTCTCAACCAAGCTGCTGCAGAAGGGCGGGAAGTACCTCCCACGTATATCAATGTGACAGATGCTTTCGTCGACTACATCGGGATGCATGTCGATGCACCCTTCTCTGATCCAGGAAGTCGCCGCACTTTGTACCATGTGTTTGCGCTTAATACGGCAGGAAAGAATTGCATTTTGTTCTGCTTCCATTTGCCGCCGCCTTGTGATTCTACCAAAGTGCAGCAACGATTATCAGTAAAAAATGAAAAACATCCCGAGCACAAGCCTGTGCTTGCGTGGCACCAAGTTGGTCAGCGCTACTTGCAGTCATGGATCAATGCTATCCGTCTAGCCTCCTGGGAACGCATGCGCCTAGACGAAATTTATACTGGCGCACTGATTCGTGCTCGTCTTAGTGCTGTCAAGGGACCTGAAGTCAGTGACGTGTCGGAACTTGCCGTGCGTTCGCCACTCGTACGCGGACGACATGAAAGCTGGGTCCGTGCTCGGTTTATGGGGTCCACCGATTGGCGTCGCTGCTGGATGGTCTTGCACAGCCACTGGGCTGATGACGAGCCAACTAGCGGATTGCGCCGGTTCTTGCGCATGGGGCCGACAGGTGATCGAACCAGCAGTATATTTTCTCTACACCATGCTGGATCAAATGATTTTCACGGCCACTCCCATACACAACCACCTTCGCCGCCAGCTGGCATTCTGGCGTCACCAGCTGTGGCATACTTCTATGAATCGAAGCGGAGCAAACACCCTTTCGCGAGCTTGTGGCATGTCCAGCACGTGTATGCTGTCTATCCTTCGCGTTCAGACCTTGTAGAAGAGTCTGTCTTGTTCAAAGCAGAAGGCTCACTGCCTCAGTCACCTGTCACGTCTGCCACGCTACATTCGCGTCAATCAGGGTGGGTCATGTTCATGCCTGATATACCAGCAGGCCAAACGCGAGGTGCGAATGCGGAGATGATGAAATGGATTATTGCTCTTATGGACGCATTTCGGCTCTATGGCCGCCCTGATCAATTTGCATGGGATCCGCGAAGTCCTGCTTCACCGTTCTTTGCATACCCAATTGGACCTTACAAGGATCACTTGTTTTTGGATCGAGCGCTGGCTGACTACCTTAACATGTCTGTCGAAGATCACCTGACTTGCCGACACATGATGCATGAAATTATGGCCGCTCGGATGCGCGGTGAGAATACAATGATACTTGCTCCTCTTCCCGAGCTGCCGAGCACGCTTGAGCCTCAGGTGGCATTGCCTGAGGCCCAAGCAGCACAGTCATGTGCCGATCAGGCATCGGGTGTTCCATCATTTGGATTCGAGCGCCAATCAGTAAAACCCCCTGATCACGTCGCCGATGCTGGAACTAATCACACCGAGCCGCGGGCTGAGAATGCGATAAACCAACCTAGCACCGAAGCTGATGCGTTGAACTATGATACAGTGGGCAACGAGAATGGTCCTATGATGCAGTCATCACATGCTAATCAGGCGAACCAAGGGACCGGAGCCATGGATCCAGCTTCTTATAACTCCTCGATGGGCCAAGAAGTCGGGCAATCAGAATGGCCCAACCATGCTATGGTCAATCAGGAGCCCGCCCACTCACAGTCATCCAGCTATGCATCTACAGGTCGAGAACACATTCAAACAGCGCAGTCTACGGGTCATATTATGGGACAAGAGGCTCTTGAGCCAGCTCAGACTAACACACAGTACGAAAAGAGTCAGCCAGCACAACCCTCTGACTTTGCAGCTGATTACTATGCTGAATCCTCGGTGCCATCATTCGCGCACTTTCCCAGCCCGCCTCATCAACGGGAACAGACTGTGTTGGCGTCCCAGCAAGCATCAACAGGCGACCCAAATATGAACTTTGTCAGTACCGATACAGACTCTGCCCAAGGCCAAGTACACGGCTTACCCGCAGACACTCGCGTGCCTTTTGTTTTGCCAGGTTCCAGGTACGAGAAAGAGCTCCCGCAGCCAGTCGAGTTGAGTCCTTCACATGCACAGTCATCAGAGGCACCTACTTCGAAACTGAAAGCTAGTGCATTCTACATCCCGCCACGTCCATTAGCAACGACATCGTCGTCGTCATTTTCTGGTCCAGTGGTGCACAACTTGGCGTCAGATCACACATACGACCAAGCATACCGTGAACTCGATCACAACCGCGTCGGCCAAGGCGAACAGGCCGTTATCCATGACTCGAATGCCCAGCATTACCACATGTCGGGCCAAAACCCGACACTCCCTCCACTGCCGATTGTTTCGACAGACCTAGACGACCTGGACATGACAATTCAAGCACTTGTATCACATCCGACTGGTGCTGGTACGACGGCGCAGCCCTCGAAGACTGATCCGCAAGAGTCGTCCTCTTCAGCATATGACATGACTCAGCTGGCCTCATCCATTCCATCTGTATGGAGCGAAGCAACCGGCGCCTCAGCGTCAGGCCCTGGATCTGGAACAGGGACAACACCGGGAACTGCATCCATGTCGACCTCGGCTACTACGCCAACACGGGGATTGTCGGGCTCTACAGGAGCTGTATTGCCAGCAGCATCGGCCAAAGCTTCAATACCGTCTGTCCCTGCTGAAATACCCGTTTCTGTTGATGAGTCCCAAGAGACTGTGCGCACCATGCCACAGCATCCGGTGAACCCACGGCATGACCTTATTTACGCTTGGCCTATTCCAAACGATCCTCAAGCAAAGGAACTTTCGCCTATCGTGGAAGTTCCTTCATCCCATTCGGAGATGTCCGCCGGGGGTCGCCCCCCTATCAGTCATGACATGCCCCAGTCATCGTTTCCTACTGCATCTGATGCCCCGTCTAGTGCTCAGACATGCGATTACCGCACTTTCTATAAGCAAACGCCTTCCTCAACATCGTCTCACCCTGCCCTGAACGCGAGAGCCCCACCGGTTCCCAGCCAAAATTCGGCATCGTCTCGACCAACAACGGCTTCGTCATCTGTAGGCAGTGCTGCCGGTTCGTCGCCATCGCCAGCTATCCCTTCGACACTATCATTTCTTGCACCTTCTGTGGGTCCTATTGCTTCCATGTCCGTGTCGACGCCATCAGGTCAACAGGGAGCAGGTACTATCGCACCAAATTCTACAATCGCGGAGCATGCGGCGGACCCAAGTTTGAGGGACACAGCAGCAACTTCGAACACGTCAGAAATCACGAACCGACACGGTTTGGAGCATGCTCCCAATGATCCATCGTCACAGCCTCTGTCTCGCTCTGTTTCACCAAGCAGGACCGACCATGACTCCGAAGCTTACCTTCTTGAAGAGTACATGAACGACGAACAGACATCTATGCCTATACCATCGTCGATACCCACCAAGGTCTCAAAGAGTAAAACGACATCGGCGCCAGCCACTCACTCTGTCATCGTGCCTCTTTCTACTTCCTCGTCACCATCGACAGCTGCCCAAGCTAAGTCGCAGGTGCCCACTATGGAAACAGTCCCCTTGGAGGCTCGGGATGCACATGATGACGACAAAACGTATGGTATTCCTGAAGATCAGCGCTCCCCCTCTGCTCCCGACACTATGGCACGGAAAGTCTCGCCCGTGGGCTCCACCGAGGCGTATCCATCATCGTTCGGGCGTAAGCAGCAGCCGCCTCCTGCGTCGTCATCATCGTCTCCATCGCTATCATCTGCGATTCCCGCTTTGCCGCATGCATCTGCTCGCCCAGGCCGTGCGCCTGGCGTCTCTCACATGTCGCATGACTGGGTCGATCATGACGAACATGCTTCTGGCACACAAAACGAAGAGACAGAGCCTGTCGATGCAGGGGATGGTGCACCTACGCTGTCGTCTTCGCTATCAAATGGCTTTGGATCTGGTTCGCTTGATGACCACTCTGAGTTCTGGCTCTCATCGTCGGCGCCTTTTCCGAGCGGCCAGCGCCAAAATCTTCAGCCTCCTCACATGTCGTACTCTCAATCAGCCCCCATTCCACACGCTAAGGAACCGAACGGCGTCTCCACTGCGCCTTTGGCGAATCCAACGTTCGCACAGCAGCAGTCATTGCCCTTTTCGGCATCAACATTGTCTTCGCTGCATTCCAATGGCACACCTTCACGCTCAACATTTCTCAAGCTCGATGAACCGCATTCTTCTAATTCGCATCCTATGACGGGGCTCCTCGCCTCTGCGTCCCAAGACCGCCTTAGTAAAAGTGCGCGTGCGCAGGAAGCAGAAGCTCGTGAGACTGGTCAGGCCCTCATCAATATGCCGAGCAAGCCACCTCCACCTCAGGCTGGACTTATGGGTGCGATCCATTCTCGTGAACGACGTACGCCAGGGCCTGCGTCCGGGACAGAGCGCGAGCGCGATGCACGACACAGTGGATTTTCTCGATCCACTTCAGGCTCACCCCCTGCAGGTCTTTCGGCTACATCTGCCATGCCGCACCATCTCTCTCAGCAGCAACAACAACAGCAAATGTTTATGAACATGTATTATTGGCAGCAGCAACAGATGATGATGATGATGGGCGTCATGCCCGGCATGTCCCGAGAAAGCATGATGGCACAGCAGCAAGCTATGCAAGCTGCCCAGCAAGCATACTACCAGGCATACATGCAGTTTGCATCCTCGACTTCATCATCTGGCAGCTCCACACCGAATCCTCCTCCTTCCATGTCTGGCTCCGGATTTCCACCCGGTGCCGGTGGCCCCATGTACATGCCCATGTCGATGCCGACGTTTACTCCTGTTCCCCCACCGGCGAGCTTTGATCCCAGCTTGATGATGGGCTTTGGCGTGACCCCATCGTCCTCATCTTCTGGTCACGGCTCACCCATGAGGGATAGCACTAGCATGCAAAGCCATCGATCGTCTTTGCCCCCCGGTACCGGATCTGGTGCTACTGCTTCCTCAACCTACCCTGATGCGCCAAAATCTATGAATCGACCACCTTTCGGCTCGCGAGCGTCGAATCGCACGTTCCAATAATTATGTTCATGTTTACAAGTAGTTTTTCACGCAGCTCACGCATCACATCCTCTACTTGCATTGAAGGATGAATTTCCACTGTCAGCACGTCGGCAGCTTCGTCGTCGTTGATCGGCTCTTCCAATGTGTCAAGCTGCGATGCAAGCATGTCCGACTTCATGAAGTGGTCTGTGCGCTTCGCTAGGCGATGCATCAGTAAGGGCGGATCGAGTCGTAAATAAACAAATACCGTTCGCACATCGTGTATGGAACGAAGCACATCTCGATATGCTCGGCGCAGCGCCGAACATGCGATAATGATACAAGGACCATTCAATTGACCTTTGTGCTCCTGTGCCTGTTTCGCTACCGACTTCACACGCTCGAGCCATGGCCAACGATCATCATCTGTTAGTGGCACGCCTGCTGCCATTTTAGCACGTGCTACCTGAGAGTGTAACTGGTCTGCGTCTAGGAACGGTGCGTCACATAGTTTAGCCAATTCGGCTCCAACCGTTGATTTGCCTGCTCCTGCAACGCCCTAGTTGTATGGTCAGCAACACGTTCAGTGCGTGGAACATACCATGACGACGATGCATGAGCGCATATAAATCATCTAAGGTTGATATGCAGAATTTATAAATGGCGTTTATATTTTAATACGTAAGAATGTGTATGTAACTGGTGGCCGACCTGCTCACGAATGAAACAGGTCGATCTGCATGAATCAGCGGGGTGGGCGTTTTGAAAGCAACTCCGTATCAACACACTTTAATGTCGTTTTTACACTCATTGGCTGTGTAGAGAGAAAATGCACTCATGACATAATACATGGCGGCGAGGATAAACAAAAGTACGTCGTTACGCGTATAGGAAATAAACGCGCGCGTATTCACCTCTCTTAGATGAACGCATACGTGCGAATTTATCTAGCACGGTTAACTCGCGTCGCGAATACATCAAGGCGCGTCCGACGATTACGTCAAGACCAAGTTCGTGGGTGATGACTTGGCAGCTGCTGGTGTTGTGGCTGGTGAAATAGAAGAAGCAGTATCAATAGCAGCATTCGCTGACAATGTGGATGATGATGACGTTTGTGACGATTTGTGCTTCGATGTGGGATGCGGATTCATATCAGCAAACGCAATAGCTTGCTGCAGAAGCGTTGGCCATGTGACAGCATGCTCACCTGAACTTGGTGCATGCAATACAAGTAAAAGTTCATTCATTTTCATGTTCATATTTATGTCATGCCTGATTGCATCCGACCACATCGAATCCAAGTCAGTCTCATCTTCAGTAGAGAACCCTGGATCCATCGCATCTTCCAAAGTGAACTGAGAGCGTAGATTCGTGACGGCATTCTGTGCCGTCTTAGAGACTTCTCCACCACCTGATGCAGACCTAGTACTATTCGCATAGGAGTGGCGCCTGGAGCCGATATGAGATGTTGGTACTTGCAACATGCGCTGTTCCCGATGGCGTTCATATTGTTCAGAAATAGCAGGCACATAAATTCGGGCAATCAGAAGTCGACCATGCTCACATTCGACAAGCAAGGGTGCGCTGGTGTCATGCTCGCTCTCTCCATCCATGGCGGATCCACTCTTGTCTTCTGTGTCAGAAGACACCCACGTTCCATCAAGAGCACTTTGTCTGATGGAGGCGTATCTCTTGCTCGTCGGGTCAGGGCTCGAGTGATCGCCACTACGGGCAGCGCGGGACTCGCGACGGCGTGGATTTGATGGACGGCTTGTAGCGGACATATTTCGGCGCACTTTTTTCATGCCCTTTTCACGCCATGAAGAAATGGAAATCGCGACGAGGGTTCGAGCGTGTTCTTCTGACGATGGCGGTGTTTTCGTTTCGGGTGCCATGAGCCCAGCTCGTGGTCGAGGCTCTTGTTCTTTACTGATCTTGGTCGCGTAGCCATACAAATCAGCAGAGCGATCGCATACTATCAGTGCTGTGTCAGCGCCATTTTCATCGGGATCATCCCCGATCAATGCTTCCAACTGTGCCGAAATAGATGATATACGAATCATTCGCACGTCTTGGGTTTTAATAGAACGTCACGAGAAAAAAAAAGACAGCAGTCGAATGCGCCAAAACCAATGCTGATGTAGAGCAGAGGATCCTTCACACCAATAGTCGGGTCAATACGCGTCTTTCGATACCCCCGCTAGTTTGGTGGGAAGTAGCGCGGCTTCTCGTGACGATCACTAGGTCTTGGACGCGACGAGCTCCTGGAGTGACTTTCTCGCAGGGCGTCGTTATAGTCTGGTTTGGTCGTAGCCCTTTACGTCGCGATCTGTGACCAACGATTGGCTACAGTACGTGTCAGGTGGACCTATCAGGAGACCCAATATGATTATCTAATAAAACATACGTCAGAATCACAGGATTTGTCCACGTGCTGTGCGTTTGAGCCAAGTGCAACAGGCTGGATTGCTGTCTAAATCCAAGCAGGACCCACCAAATACACATCAAGCTCCATCAAGCTTCGTCGGACGTTGCAAAAACGTTGGACTGTTCGTTGGGGTCTGATTACCAACTTTTCCTATATATTTCTTGTCTGTGAGCAGTGTGCGAATCACTTTCAAGACTTACGCCACCGCACGTACAAGAAGAGTCGAAGTTTGTGGGTTTTGGAGGTGTCTTGTTTCAGTCCCAGGAGAAGAAAAAAACGTCATCAACAAGATACCTATTCATCCATTGATTGATACCTTCTTTTGTTAAAAGCAAGATCATCTCGCATTCATGGAAGCGCTCGAAGTGGCTCGTGCTCCTGAGAATGAACTCAGGAATGGGAATTCTCACGCGTCGATGAACGCTTCGGATCATGGTGGTACGACTTCTGCAGCAATTGCAAGCCGATCGCATAATTCACGCGACTCATCGACGACGAAGTCTGATGGAAACCGATCAGCTGATACCTCTCATGGGAACAAAACGAACTCTAACAAGTTTCGCTGCCGGGTTGCTATGGCCTGCGTCCATTGTCGGCATCGAAAGATTCGATGCGACGGTGCTCAGCCGTCCTGCTATACGTGCACACGGCTGCAGCGCAAGTGTGAGTATGAGCGTGTTTCCGAACAAGACAACTTGCTCTCACGCGAACGCAAGCGCCTGAGCCGCGAGCGCAAGGCTGCCCGACTTGCTGCGTCGGCATCTCAAGCTGCCGCCGCTTCGCAGCCCACCCACGGTCAGGCACAGGGACAGCCGCAAGTGCAAGTACCAACTCAGCAGCTGCATTCTGCTCGCTCCCAACAGACGAAGCACCAAACTATACCAGCTTCATCGCTCCCAACGTCTTCTGATGAGAAAAACATTGTATCTATGCCGCAAATCCAACCGCCTACATCCAAATCTACCACATCACCATTTTCTTTGTCCATACCTAGTTTAGGTGTCACGCACACGCCAACTGAGGTGGCACCAGCCCTGATTCAGCCGCCCAACGATCCTGCCATGGCGTCGGCGTGGTCTTCAGGTGCCAATACGCTTGTTCCATCCAAAGACCTGATGCCATGGGCTATTCCTCCTTCTCTGACGACCACCGATGCTGCGACGCTTACAGCGACGAACTCTATTTCGCCTTCTCTGAGCACCATCTCTGGCACTCTTCCAAATGACGCACTGCCTTCCCTACGATCCACCGCTGACCCTAGCTTGTTAGAGATGAGTGCGCCACCATCGGCCTTGTCTGATGCATCGCCTTCGTCGCCAACGGGCGGCTTGGCAGATGCCACGTCTTTATCGCCTACTGAGCCGCCGTTCGGGAGCGACACAGGAACGACCCTTTCTTCCATGTCAGCTGGTTCGTTGTCTTCTGAAGCAACGTTGGTTGATCCTTTGGAACTTAAGACGTCTCTTGATACTCCCTTGAAGCTGTTTAGTGACCAGCATCTTCCCAGTTCGATGGCGGCGGCCACTCCATCGTCCGTCGACTCGCTCGCCTTTAGTGATTCGACCACGTCACACGCATTTGGTAACAAAGCATCGATGGCAACATCACCCCTCTCACCGCAATTGGCTCCACCTTCTTTTGATACCATTGATACCGGCTTTGATCACTGCTCACTGGGTAGTTTTGACCCTGACTCTGAAGAGCACGAGGCGGGCTTGGGCTTATATAGCTCCTCCTTGCCCACTTTGGGACACACCGGTCTTGGTATGGACCTCGAGCCCAGCAGTCTACCTATCTTGTCGTCTTGGGCGCACCCTTCTTCCATGGTGTAAAGAAGGCTATACTTGAGAAACAGAAAGAGAAAGAGAGAGAGAGAGAAACAAACAACATGCCAAATTAGCTTGCATGGTACGAGCACCAACACGTCACTGTTCGTTTCTTGACGCTCCTCTTGATTCATGGCATTGTACGCACGCCACTTTTTTACTCTTTCCGTTCTTTTTCAACCTTCCCTTGAGTCATGAACTTTTATACACTCTGATGCCAAAGTTCCCTCTTTGATATTCCAACACAACACTGTTCACTTTTCGCGCAGAATCCGATCCTATGGAACGCCCGCTCTCTGTGATTCTTCTGAGCCCTTTTCCTTCAGCATTTTTCTCGCAAGTTGCCCTCGGGTAAGAAAAAGATGAATTCAGGTATTTCTGGGATGTGCAACGGGTGGAAAACAGCTCTGCTCGCTCACTTCAGACATATTTAGCGAAATCCGCCTAAAGCCCTTATCCGAAACGGCCGTGCAACAGATATTATTTATCTTCATTGATGTGCCAGTTAGGACGCGGCCGTATCTCATCATGTATCTCTTTTACCCGTCATGTATCCCCACTTATCAGTTTATTCTAGTTGCTATGTCTATGGCGAAAGGAATGGTGACAAGAGCTAGCATGCCGTCTCTGCTCTCGGTCGTTCCGTGTGTTCGTTGCTTGATGCACAGGATAGAAGGCGCGTCTGACCCGGTACGCACATTTGCAGTGTTGTCTTGCGCTCCATAGTACGATAGCCATGTCGTAATGTGATGGTGAATTTCTGTTTTGGACTCGTTGTGCAGGAGAGGACGAGTGTGCTAATCTATGTGCGTGACAGCTTATACAGACTCATGCGAAGCGCTCCAGGACGCTGGTCCACTCACCTCACCCAAAGACACTTGGCACCAACGGTCTTGCATCCACACGACGGACCAGGTGCCTTCTTGTGAGGTTGGCACGCGATACTCATTCGCCTGCCACTGATTGACAGTATGCGTCTCCAGGACCTTGGGCCGAGCATGCGTATCGGCTGGCTCTGTCCGTTGGTACGTGAATGAGAACGGCGGCTCGCCCTCGAGGGTGAACACGATTTCGGCATGACCACCTTCACGCAGTGACTCGACAAGATTTGCGCCTGCCGACACGTGTGCGCTAGGGAGTGCATGAACGATGCGTTCAATCGGGGCGTGTGTCTTGCGACACGTATTTGAGCCATGCGCGGCGCCGAGCACCGACAGCACGCCAGGTCGGTCAGCCAAGCGCCAGAACTCGGCCTTCCGCGCAGTCACATGCGACGTCCTACCTAGGAATGTGTACTCCACAGTCCATGGCGACATTCCCTGCAGTACAAAGTCCATGCGCTCGCCTACACAGTAGTGCATGCGGTTCGTCACGGGAACGACGCCGGCGCTTTCCACCACGTCGACCAGCACTGACGCTGTGGCCGCTTCATTCACACAATGGGCATCTTGCACACGCTCCACACGTAATTCCCATGTCCCTGGCACGCTCATAACGGTGGGTGGCATCACATGCCATGTGGACTCGTGCACGGTCTGAGCGAAGCGTGTGGGGGCTGCCTGACCCTCGATATGCACGGGCCGGAGGACCATGTCTACTTGGAAGGGTGGCGTGCCGAAGAGGTGCAGTATCGGCCTCCGCTCCCACGTGCCACCCACACAGGCTGTGATGCGCTGAGGCTCGTCGTGAACGAACTTGGCGTCTGGCCGCGGCCAGACGCGGTACTCAAGCAGGGCAGGCGCCGCAGCAGCTGTATGTGGATAGAAAGCGTCGCTGATGCTCACGATGTTGTACGAGAACCAGCCAGGGACATTCGTCTTCAGCGGCACAGACGCGTTAGGTTCTGAGCTGGAAAGTGTGTTGCCACGAGTCAGTGTTGTGCCACTGTCGGCCAGGGTCGTCTGCTGGTACTTGACCTCAACAGGCGGTTGTCCTTGCAGCGCGATCGTGGCTGTGTAAGGTGTCGACACACACACGGGCGGCAGTCTCACGACTCCGCTTTTAAGCCCATTGGGTTGTGTGGTGTCGACGAAGAATGCGTGTGGCCGCGGGCGCATCACGACCTCGGCTGTCTCCTGCTGCGGAAGTACACTGCCGGCGCAATGTGCGTCACGCACGCCAGTAATGGTGTAGGAGCCAGGCTCGCTTACGCGCAGTGCTTCGTTTGCATCGTGCAACGTGGCTGTGCCATTCTCGCGCCCATGATCAAGTGTGTAGGAGATGAACCATGGTGGCGTACCTTTGAGCCGAAGAGGCAGGTCTGCGTACGTGTGTTCCTGCACAACCGCATGCTGCCGTGCGAAGCCCACGGCGGCGTTCGGTCGACGCACATCCACACGCAAGTCGCGCGTGGCAAGTCGACGCTCACAGCCCTTGCCATCACGAAGGCGGAGGAGCGAGACGGTAGCACGTCCCTGGTGATTTGGCGGGAGTGTCAAATTCAGCGTCGTCCGCGCTTCTTCGATGTTGTCGACATGCCAGTACACAGGCTCGCCGCCGGCTCCACCACGCGTCGAGTACTCAAGCGAGTAGGGACCGGTGCCTGAGAAGGCCACATCCGCTTGCACGGTCGGCTCACCACAGCTGCTGACGACCGCGTCCTGATCGCTGTTCGCACCAACAAACGACGCGGAGGCAAGTGGATGTGCGATTTGCGTGAATGAGGGCCCGTCGAGAGGCACATGCTGGTAATTGGCATCATTCAGCTCGAGGAATCGGTAAGTGACGAGGCCCTCCATATTAGGCCAGAACTCAAGCTCATCGCGCGTCTGGTCACGCACTACGCGCTCGTGCCGTCGGGGTGCTTGGCCGGCACGCTGCGTCTCGTACACCAGGCGGAATGGCGGCTCACCCTCAAGATCCGATAGAGCCTTGACACCCACGGTGCCTGCACACGGGTCTTCGATGCTCTCGAAATGGATCGATGCTCGTGGCAACGGCACGTCCACCACCTCACACGTCCACGGTGAGCCGACTTGGCCCGCACAAAACTGGGACGACAAGCCCTCAATCGTATATAGCCCTGTCTGATCGAGGCGCTTCGTGTGCGTGCCCCGCTCGAGCGTCCAAACGTCTTGACGGCTGCGACCACCGGCAGACGCAAGTGTCTTCCACGTCGTTGTCGCATTACCGTCGGGCCTGTGGACCACCTGCACATCCCAAGCGTCTGAGGGCCCTGCTTGCTGCAGTTGCACACGCACATCGAGGCCTGGGCTAGTCCGCAGGAGCTTCAGCGGTCGCCCAGGCACACACTGCATGGGATCAAAGTGCACTTGCGCCTGCGCATGCACTTGCACATCGTAGGCATCCTGAAGCGCTGCTGCATTCCCGCATGCATCCCTCACGCGCTTCAGACGCACAGTCTGTGTGCCGGGCAACGGCAGACCCAGAGCAATGGTCGCGGGCATGTGGGGCGAATGATGTAGGAGTGTGTGTTGATGTTGGATCTGTTTTCGCGGCTCTGAGCCGCGGAGCAGCTCATACTCAAGCGAGAGCGGCGGCGTGCCATGCAGCATGACCTCAACGAGTGCCTCCTCGCCCATGCAGTAATCTGATGCGCCATGTACGAATGATGCTCGCGGACATTCAACGAGCGTGACGGTCTCTGGCCCGACGAGCGCTTCGTTCGCCTGCCGGTCGACGACGGATTCCAGCTGCAGGATGCCCGTGTGCGTGATGCGCAAATCATGCACAGTTTCAACCGGCATGTCCGAGGCTCTTTGCTTTGCTGCCTGCCGTGCACGTTTGCGCTCCGCCAGCGAAAGCACATGTGCACCACGCGGCACATCGGGCTCTTGGGCCTCAGTGCCAGGAGCTCGTGCGCGTGTCTGCGCACTAGTCTTGGGATGTTTGATTGTATGTACACTCTTGTGACCTGAGACAGGGTCTGTGATGGAATAAGTCAGTGAAGCAGGCACGGTCTGGTTGAACACGACGGGAATGTGTACTTCTCGCACATTCTCGCCCAGACACATGCACGTCGTCGCAGGAGCAAAGCGCGCCGTCCCATACGGCACAATGTGGATGGTATGTTGGCCAGAAATATGTGCGCGTGGGCGCACGATGTGATCAAGGCGTACGCGTCGCTCACCGACGCTCCATACCGCCGGTCCTGGAAGCACGGCTGGCACCCACGCAAGGGCGTCATCGTATGGAAGGAGTGCTATCGCATCTGCCGCAGCAAGTATCAAAAACAGTCCCACATAGTGCCATGCCGTCCATGGCCGTCGCAGCGTTCGCGCCGCCTGCTGGGGTGGTGCGACGGCTGAAGCTGGTGTGCCAGTAGCACGTGGTGGGATCGCCAGCCAATGCAGGGCATAGCATAGTGAAAAATCCAGGAGAAGCACGACAAAAAACGACGTCGGCTCAAAAAACTGCATCATGCCACGCGCTCGCGGTGCGTGAAACCAATGCACGGCCACGAGCCGCATCCATTTCCACGCTTGCACCCCAAAGAACGCGGCCGCTGCATAGAAGCGCTGTGTCGGCGCGTCGACAACAGCAAGAGGTATGCGCGGCTCACGCACATGTCCACGCCCTCTTGTGGTCCCGCTCGTCGCGGGCATCAAGTGCGAGTCAATGAATGTGTGTCAGTGCGTGTGTTGAAGAAAAAAAAACCGACACACGCTTCGGCGGACTAAGAGCAGAGTGCCAGAGACACCTTTGTCGGCCCACGCAGGTGGTGGAGGGCATATTGGGACGAGAGCATGGAATTCATGTCACGTGTCTTCATACACACCTCTAGTGCTACGTTGCCTGCGTCGCGACCTCGTCAGGCGGCGACAACGCGCCGTTTCGTGTGATACAGACGAGCTTCTAGCAATACAGACGCACATATGGCGGTCAAGTCCAAGGCTCGGTACGTGCAATGATGCTTATACTAGCGTGGTAATTGCGCGGCTCATGTCAACGGCCGGCACTGGCTTCATGTACACGACGCGTCGCTTGCGTGTGGCTGAGCGGCTTAGTCTGATGAAATACGATCCTGTGGGTACGTGGTTTTTTTTTTCGCAGCCCTGCTCACGGCAGTCAAACGACATGTCCTCTTCAAGGAAGTCAAAGGGAAGAAGTAGTGGCACTTCTACCTATATATATCAATCAATCAATCAATCAATCTATCTATATATATACCTAGAAATTCTCGAAAAAGTCCAGGTCGGCATGCGTGAGTTTACTTTGGGAGGAAGTCGTGGAGGTGGTCGGAGGAGGAGGAGGGGGTTTTGTGAATAGCGTTGAGCTATTCGTTGCCTTCGTGCTCGTAAAGGAGGGAGGTGCAGAGATCTGTGACGGTGGCGGTGGTGATGCATCTAGAAGCAAGTCCACAGGAGCAGCTGTAGTAGCATCGCGAGGCGTCTTGCTGTCGCTGGCTGCTTTTCTATTGGTCGTCGTCCTTGCTGTCGATGCTGGTGCTGGTGGTGGCGGCAGCGGTAATGCTGGAGGAAGAGCTGCCTTGTTTTGTGGTATGACAGGCTCTTCATCCTTATACGATGACTGCAGTGCAACCATCGTTTCGAGGCTTCCATATTGTTCGCCACCACCGCGATGGACGAACGGACCAGGTTTTGGTGAATATGGAGCATCATACAACGTCGCGGCTCCCCGATCGTCGTCTGTATATGCCTGGATGTCGCCAAATTCGTCCGTGTCATCAGGATCGTATCTGTAAGGATCGTAGCCGTCAGGCTGATGCACAATAGTATCAGCATCAGAGATAGCTCCGCGCGTGTCTTCATAGGGGTCATCGTAGAGCGGGGCTGGATCGTAGGCTCCACTCATTAGAGAAGGACGAGTGGTTGAGGGTGCCTTTTTCGTTGTAGCAGCATCGAGCCACGCCAAGTCGTCTGCATTTAGCGTCGAGCTAGCGCCTTGAGTCGGTGCGAGCTCCGATCGCATAGGTGGAGCGGTCTGAAAGTTGGGCGATGTCACTGATACGCGCGTTGATACTCCAGGTTGAGTGTCTTGTGCTTCCAACGACGTCTTGCTTGGTTGCTCGGCTTGTGATGACGCACCAGGTGATTTGTCTGATAGCGTCGATGACTTGGTCGAACGCTTCAACCAACCACTAATCCGGCTTGCTGCTGCTGTTGACGGCGTGTTTGCCGCATTAGGTCGGGTGGGCGGCGTCACACGTTTCCAACCTTGCGCTTGTTCGGCTTCGGCTGCTTTTTTAGCTTCCTGCGCTGCTGCTGCGCGTGCTTGTCGCCATTCTGTCATGCGGGATCCTAACCGAGAAATTGCCGAACCGACACTGCTTTTTGTCGTCGTAGCCATGGTTGCGGTAGAGTCAGTGGTATCTTGTGATGTGGTCGGCAGCACATGGGTACCTGAAGTGTCAGACGGGCTGGTTCCATGTGATGGTAGCTGTGGCTTTTCGTCTTGCTGGACAAGCTCGGATTGACCTGGTGCCGGCGATGTGGTATCTTGCGCAGGGTCATCGGCTTCAGCTGAGGCGACAGTGGCTGGCTCGTGGCGTTCTGCATCCTGCGCGAGACTTGCTATGTTATCCTCTTTTTCCTCTGGCTTATCTGATTCCGTAGAGCCATCATTTCTCGGCATGGGATCGCCCTCGTTCCACACGTTCTCATGCATCATTAAAGAGGCAGAAGTGAGTGATGCCAAATGGGCATCGTCTGCCGTCGGCTCAGGAGCCTGTTCCATCGATAAATTCCACTTTGCACTCGGTTTATTTAGGTCCTTTACATGCACATCGGTCGAAAGTCGCTCATCCGCGACAGCAGGTATCGCTGGCTCAGACGACACGGGCACAGCGCTCCATGGGTCCACGTCCAAACTAACAGGCGGCACGATAGGCAAAACATCCTCTTTTGACTCAAGCACGATCGGAGGAGAGCTTGTACTCACCGTGGATGTCGGCCCAGCTGAGGGCGTTTCAGCCTCGTCCGCCCAAGGACTTGCCCACGGATTCATCAAGCCCTGGAAGGGAGTGGGCGGAAGGTGTAGGAGAGTGTGGAGGATGTCACACACACAGGGGGCCTAGTCGACAGCAACTCAAGATCTAACACATAGGTACATGTGGCAAGCGAGCGCGCTTTTTGAAAAGCGCGCCCCCCCACCCCCGCCTGGTAACCTCACGGCCAAGCTTGAAGAGCGATGCAGCGGAGGTGCACGCCTCTATTTCAAGATCACGTGATACATCGAAGGTTTCTGCTGTTGTCCTTGCTGCTGTGACTGCCATCACTCGATACGGCGCTTCCTGCCTTAGACAGCTCGTCTTGGTACCGTCTTGTCCGTCGGCTGGGTGTGAGGAGGAGTGTATCTCCCTGCCACTGTCCCTTGTCGTTGCTAGACCTTCTATCCGCCATGTCCTCATCAATACTTGCACGGGGGATGCGGGGTATGTTTGCGATGCGACGAGCGCCTCTTTCTCCTGCTTGGACGTCGACTCGAGTGCGTTCACGAACCGTTGTCAGCACACCCACACCTGTGCAGACAAGAAATGAAGAAGAACCACTTATGCCATCTACTGCATCATTTCTACCATCTACAGATGATGTGGCGCGAGCTCGGCAGCTGCTCCGTTGGATCTGGCTTGAGCCAACACAACGCGAGGAGCTCCAGTCGTTTGTCGACCGCCCAGAGACGTCTGTTGCCCCATCTTGGTTCACGTCGACATATGTAACAGCTCGGCAGTACAGAATGGCACGCTCCCGGCTGTGGGTGCCATCCATGGAGCGGGTCGGTGGTGACTTGAACGCATTTTTGGACGGCGAGTTCGATGCAATGCGTATCAAAATAGAGCGCGCACAAGATCCATTTTTGACTCTGGATGCTTGGGACGCAATGGATCTGGAAGAAAAAGCTGATGTGGTGTTCCAGCACGTATGGAGGGGCATGTCCGAAGAAGAGCGTGTAGCAGCACTAACGCGCGTGACATTTGAATGCGCTCGGCGTCTTGGGTGGCGCTCAGGCTTTTCGTCCGGCTTCCCGGGCATGCCGGATGATGCAGTCGATCCTGTCCAACAAGTTGCAAAACAGCTGCGATCATCCGGCTCGAGCAAGTCGGCTGTGCGGCGAGCCCTGCAGGCAACGGAGGATCAGCGTGCGTGGGACGCTTGGCAGGCACTTTCGCCGGCCGAGCGACGTGCTGAATGGGACACAGCGTGGCGCCAACGTGATCGATCGATGATCTACGTAGACGATGCACCCACGACTCGTTTGCTCGGAGCGCCCGCCCCGCGCTGGTATGCCGTGCCGCAGCGTGCTGGTTCGCTGCAGTTCTTGCCGAATGTCATGGTGCGTTTGGTCCGGAACTATACGCCCCGTGGCAAGCCATACGATGTATGGAAAGCAACGTTCCGTGTGCCGCTAAATATGCACAAGCACTTGCTCCGCTCCTACCTACTGGCGATTTACGGTCTCCGTACGACATGGGCACGCTCGATGGTGTACCGATCGAAGATTGTATTTAGCGCAACAAAGCGTCGCCGAGTCGTAGGTCGAGGCCGCACATTCAAAAAGGTCGAGGTCGGTTTGCTGGAGCCATTTGTCTTCCCAAGCGTATCGCAAGCGTTCTTGCGCACGCATCTGTTTAGCCAGGAAATGCTGTATGAAGAACGACGCCTCATGTTCAAGATGACCAAGGGCCGCCGCTGGCGAGGCCACAAGAGTGTGCGCGACCTTTCACGTGCACTGGACAACAACTGGGCTGCCCAGAGCGCTGGTGCGCCAGACGAAGAGCCAGTGGCGAAGCGGCCCACGGCCCAGCTGCTTGTGCGGAAACGGTCGGTGCCTACGGCTCGCCACAGCAACATTCTGTCCGTGATATCTGAACGTCGTGCGGAACGAGAAGCACGTGTGCAAAAGTTCTTGGACGAGCAGCGCAAAAATACATCGTCGTCGTCATCGTAGTCGTTATTTTCGTAGTATCTATGATGATGGTGCTGGCAAATATTCTACAGTTAGAATCCTCGCAGGCCCAGGATGTGGCGAACATCGCTCGCATATCGGAGGCCATCCAAGATGGGAAGCAGATCTAGCAAGGCTTCGTCATTCGGGTCATGTGTCCAGCCCTCAACTGGTATGCCATTCGCCTCTTGCAGTAGATAACTGATAGGCGAATTGTCCACTAAACAGACACGACTGAGATCTTCCTCGACAATCTCAAGATCTTTGAGGTACGAGCCATTTCGCAGTGTGCATGAGTCGCGGAACAGACGCCCACTGATGAGCCCTTGCCCACCGTCAAGCCAGTCGATCACCGGATCTGCGTACTCTTTCATTGACGCTGTGAAGATGACCACATGGTACCAGGAGGCGACTTTGCGCAGAAAATAATCAACCCACGGACGCTTATAGACCTGGTAAAAGACACGCCGCCCGTCAATGTGCACTTCAATCCCGCGAATCTGCAGGCGTGCATGGGAAGGTATGCCTGATCCAAGACCTACAATATTCATCACAGCATCTGTGATCCTAGTTCCCACATGATCACGGACATTCCATGTATTCCATACGGATGCGGAGCCAAGTCGTGAGTGGATTAGGGTTTCATCCAAGTCTAGGACAAGTACTTTGGGTGTGTGCTGTATTATGCCTGGCAACTTTCGTACTGAACTCTCGTTTCTATCCTTTCGCTCCGGTTGGCTCTGCGACAAGATTGACGATGATGATGACGACGACCTCCCACTTCCATCACGTGCTTTGCGTCGCTGTACAAGTATCTCTACGCTGGGGAGTGCACTCGTCTTGGCACCCAAGGTATTCTCGTCCATCGTCCTACCTCCGCGTGCGTCCGCAGCGCGGGGCACAGCGGTCGTCTGCACCCGTGGTGGTGACAACCTAATTGACCTCAACGCACGAGGCCCCCAAAGATTTTTGATATATGGATGCAGGCTGAAACTTACGCAAGCACCGTTCGGTTCGAGCCCTCTAGCTACTGGGGCCGTCACCTGGAGGGGTCTGCCGCCGCCAGTGCGCAGTACGAGGAATTATGTGGAGATACACGAACTTGTAAGGGCCTTTGGAGTAGCTCGACGGACTGAGCGAGTACATCCAAAGTTCTGTGTTTCCATCAGGCACCTCCACTACACGCCACACGTCGTACAAGCCGGGGGAGTGCATGTGTGTTGGGTTCAAGCTTCTAGCTGAGCAGGCACGGTGTCAAGCCAAGCCGAGTCACTGATATATTCATATCTGGCAACATCATCACATCACCCAGCAAGCTCACATATCAAAGCGCGATCGTATGTCATCTTCAACGCGGCCCACTTCATCGACGGGACAAGAGTACCCGGTCGTATTAGGCTACAAGATCGTACAGCTTCTGGGCGGTGGTGGATTTTCTCGGTATGTTGTCCTGCACGTGGGCTTACACCTGGATCAGTGTGTTTCGTGCGATCAATCCAGAGTCTGAGACGCATCCACAAGCTGCTGTGAAAGTCGTATCATACCAATCAACGACGAATCGCCAACCTATTGATCGACGTGCTCTACAAAAGGAAGTGCAAATTCACAGTATCCTCAAGCACAAAAACGTCCTTGCATTCCTGGGATCGGTCGAATATGCCGTGGCATCATCAGCACCTAGCAACTATGTTCGTGGCCTGTATATTCTTCTTGAGCTATGTGCTGGTGGCGACTTGTTTGATAAGATATCGCCTGATGTCGGTGTAGATGAAGACCTTGCGCACTTGTACTTTACCCAGCTCATGTCAGGTCTAACTTACATTCATGGACAGGGCATCACGCATCGCGACATCAAGCCAGAAAACATGCTCTTGGACGCGCAAGGCAACTTGAAAATTGCTGATTTCGGTCTGTGTAGCGTGTACAAGTACAAAGGCAAGGAACGTACACTCCATGGCACTTGTGGGAGTCTTCCTTACATTGCGCCGGAAATGAACGGCCGCCCATACCAGGGCGAGCCTGTAGATGTATGGAGCTCGGGTGTCGTGCTGTTCGCTATGCTTGTCGGCAACACACCTTGGGACGAACCGACGTACCGAAGTCCTGAATATACCGCATATCTTTCAGGTGAGCTCCTGCGTATAGATCCCTGGACCCGCATCAGCGGCGATGCTCTCTCGCTCCTCCGTCGAATGATGCATCCTGATCCAACGCGTCGTGCATCTCTGTCGCAGATCCAGCGGCACAGATGGTTTACCCGAACGAACCCACTTGTGTCTTCCGGCAAATGCAATGACCCTGTCAGTTTGGCTGAGCGTCTTTTGCATGGCCTCATAGTGTCAGGTGACCTTCACTTGTCACTTCATACCGACGGGCAGCGAGCGCCTGTACCAACAAGTCTGTCGCTTTCGCAGCCGGAGGCGCTCCCCCAGCGTCCGTTGGCCCTAAGTGCAGAAGGTATTCCCTCCTCCACGGCACAACCCGCCCTGGACTTGCGCCAACGCATGACACAAGTGCCACGCACACAGGCAGATGAGTTTACGCAGGCCCTCGGCTTCTTTACGCAATCCTCCGCCGGGCCCATGGGTATGGTTCTGCAACTGACTCGCTTCTACAGCACTGCTGCACCTCCAGATATAACGGCTGCCGTCACCGAAGCATTGCAAGTGCAAAATGCACAGTATTGTGTCGAAGCCATGTCAGATGCTTCTTCAGACTGGCTTGAATCTTATGAAGATGATGATGATTCACTCGCTTCACGCGGCAATGTCTCGACTGAGTCTCTCCATGGCGCGCGTGGTGCAAGAATCCGACTGAGTCTGGTCGATCGACGGAAGTGTGCATTGAAAGGTGAAGTCCGCATTGAACGTGTCGCTGAATTGCCACCAGATATGGGCATTCACGCAGGACAGCCTGGAAGTTTTGTGCTAATGCGCCGAAGCAAAGGCAATCCCTTAGAATGGCGCCGCTTGTTCCGCGATCTGTGTAAACATCCAAGTGTGCGTGCTTCTATGGCTATTCCACGCGCATCATAACCCCTGCCTTGGCTGCGTTTGGCGACTTTATTCTCATTTTATGCTTTTTGGTTCTCAGAATACTCTTCCCACCTACTTCGCTCTTATTCCCTGCGCTTTTTTAAATCATTTTTGCTCGATTTCTTTCGCACAAATACTCCGTATTGACGCTTTTCCATTTACTTTTCATTCTCTCGTTCTCTCTCTCTCTCTCTAGTCCCAGCGCGTCTCAGGATGTTGTAAGAATGCCTCGTAAGCTGGTCGATGAAATAGGCTCAGCTCCGTCTCGTTCTGGACTCCCAACGAAGCGAGTGACGCGTCACTAGCACTATCAAATATCCATTCAGGATGATCAAGGTTGATGATCAAGTTCGTCGTCTTGGCCCCATGTGCCTGTGTATAAAGTTTGATAGTATCTGTACGTTAGTCAAGGTCCTTTTGTTGTTGTACGTACCCAAGTCAGCCACGACATTCCGATACGCCTTGAATGCTGGCTGCGTTCGCACCTCCTGCCGACATCGCTCAATGAGCTGCGGTGTCGTACACTTTGTCAAGTCAATATCCCTGAGCACGAGAGGCTTCATTGTCCGGAACTCAAAGTTCTTGATGATCCGCACAGTGATGATCGCGCTCGTAAGTGGGCGTGCCTGGTTTGTCACAGTATTGTCAAGGAAGTCAACCTGGGGTGCATAAGGATGATGTTCGAATCCCTCACTGCGTGGTACTGAACTGCCGCTCATGATGCCCGCTTTGGATGTATGAATCTATGCTGTTTTGTATATACGATGAAAGACGCAGCTAGACAAGCTTGTTTCTATGAGCGAGCTGCGGCCGCTGAGCGATTGGACCTAGCCCGATTCTTTCCCGATGCAGGCGCACTCGCTGTGCCAATTGCCAAATCGATCACACGAAGCAGCAGGGCTAAGTGGAGATCCAACGATACCATAGGATCTGTGACCACCTTGTGGACTGTCGTCAAGGCGTCACAAACAGCCTGCTTACCACCAATACCCAGCGCATAGGCAGCTTGCGGAGGTGCATAGCTCAGGACTACTTTGCGTGCTTCCTGGTAGCGTGTGCGAATCCCCTCCTCTGTCTGAATGGGTGATGTCTCTGTGTTCCACACATCATTCGGCCACCACGATTCGCGCAAGTATTTCAACCAAGATGCTTGTTCATTCAGTGACAGCTTGCTTGCAAAGTACGAGAGTGTCTTGGAAACTGTGCTGACGTAGGTCGTGCGGATATATTGCTCGATGATTCGCAGCATACCCCGCTGCAAAGTCCACGCTTTGTGCATGTTGAGCGCTTCGCGTGTGACAGCAAAGACGGCCGTCAGCAAAACATTGATGTCGTGAAGCGACGGGGTCTCTTCGGGGCATGGCTCACTGGATTTTGTGGCTGGAGAAGTTTTCGATGAAGAAGCATTCGACGCTGTCTCTCCTTCAGCTTTGGGTCCCCGCTTCCTGGTCTCGTATGGGACGTGCGTCTCTTTGGACAACGACAATGATGGTGCAGCCGATGTCGCTTTTGAATCAGAAGTAGGGCATGATGGGTGAGGCTCTGTCTCAACATAGGGCTTATTCTCGTATGAATCACTCACTGAATCTGCATGGTTCTTGGACACAAGATCGTGTTTCAGAGGCACGTCGTCGCCTCGTCCGGCAGCGTGGCCATCTGGAATTTCGTCAACGCGCTCCGTATCATTTTTCTTCTTTCTAGGCACAAACGCTAGACCATACCCCTTGTCAACTCCGAGTTTTTCAGTATTTGGTGCTGGCGCTTCAGCTGGTCGCGTCTCAGTCATGTCAGGTCTCAAACCAAAAATGCGTCCAGCGCGGGACGGGGTTGGGGCGAGTTGGCCGATCCCCCTGCGCGCTGAGCCAGCAGCCCCAGCAAATCCTGTGGCAAATGTGCGACCCATACCACCAAGACCTGGCATAAATAAGTTGTTCCAGACGCGTGATTCTTCGTCTGTCGCCCGTGTCTTGTCGAGAAAACGATGCACAGCTTGAGTAGAGCTGTACCAAGCCATGCCATCTTGTGCATGTGACGGAGCCAGCAGCTCTAGCAAGTATCTGCGAATCGCATCACAAGCAACAGAGCTTGTCAGCCCTTTGATTGATGGAAGCGCAGGTGGACCAGACATACCAGATCCCACAGGTCGTCGTTCATACATTCTGACCAAATCGACATGCAGTGCCTCAAATTGCGGCCATGTGCGAATGACAGCATAGCCGCCTGAGCCGTCGTCGCTCTCTTCCTCAACCGTCACAAGCACTTGCATTGTGCGTGAGTCAACAACATGCTCTGGCTCAGCGTTCGCACTTAGATCCACAACTGAAATGTTACGCGGTACATTTATGGACGACATCGTCGCTTGCGGACGCTTACGGCGCGGTTCGTACGTGTTAGAATTCGCGCATGATGCAGTATTCAATGACGAAGGCTCAGACGATTGCTGCGGTTTACCGCGAACACTTGCCAAAAACATGTCATACAGCGCCTGCATACGCCGAAGGAGGGCATTGCGCAAGGGAACGAGCATGGGCGGCTCGATCATGTCATGTTGGAGAATTGACTCCATGGCGGATCGCAGCTCGCTCGTCGCATTTTGTTTAGGGAGCATTGGTAGTGAAGTCTGAAGAATTGCGCGCACGTCGCTAGTATACAAAGCAGGTGAACTCGACTCGTGCGTAGCGGCAGCATCAAGTGCTTCTAAGTTCGCATGAAGCTGGATCAGTACAGCGCCTTCACTGGGCTCTGCAGTCGGATCGATGGCCGCCAAATACGATCCCCATGCATCATATACGTCGCTGTCCTTCCTGGACAAAACTTCCTGGACCTTTTTCGGATATCGTACCTGGTAAGACTCTTTCATTACGCGACTGTCTTCAATTGACGGGGGAAGTGGTGGCTCCGACACTTGCGAAGGCACATTCATCGGAGCTGCCCACGGACTCGACAAGAAATCAACTGGACCTTTTTCTTTCGATCGCTCATTTCTCTTGGCTGCAGAGCTGGGTAATGCAACATGTGTATCAGAAGGACTTGGTGGCAGAGATGTTGAGTGTTCAGGCATATCTGCTACGTCCCTTGACTCAGTTTGCAGAAGAGTCTTGTTCGGATACGAGGGGCTATTGTTCGAAAGGGAATGCGCCGGTCTAGGAGAGCGATCCGGGCCAGGCGAGCTCTTTGACAATAGTGACCTGTTGGATATACTATCATCGCAAGATGCGGGCGTTTCATTCGGTATGACGTCGTCGCTCGACCGGTGTCCATGTCCTGGCGCGTGACCGTCAAGATCTTGCTCAGAGCGTGACTCTCGAAGCTCGCTAAGCACATCTTCGAGCGGGTCTGGAAGGGTCGAGCTGGGCAGTGATTGTCCGCAGTTTGATGATTCCTGGGATGCATGCTCGGACTCCAAGTCGATCAGCAAATCCTGCACTCCTGAACTTTTTGTAGACGCCTTGGGCGACGTCCGTGCTCGTGTCGGCAACGGTGATGATCTCAATTCCGATGGCGATGTTGTTTTTGGATCTAACTGTGTCAGTGTCGAATCAGGATGCGTGTCTAGATTTTTTATTGGAGCTTCGGGTGCATGATTGGGCTTTAATGGCTCACCAGATAGTAGTGGTGACGCCGATGAAGGATCTTTTGACGTAACACCAGATGAGCTCGAATCAGCACCATGAACAAACACTGGTTCTTCTTCCCGAGAGACATGCATAGAGGACGATGTTCTTTTTCCATATTGCAGAATATAGCCGTTGATCACATCGGGATCACTGTATGTTTGAAGTGCACTCCACAACTGCTTCGACAAGACTTCAGAGAGTAGCTCCACGACCATTGACGAGCGTCTCTCTTCTTCTGGCAGGCTTTGTGACAAAAGCGTGTACATGGATGTGCGCAAGCTTTCAATACGGGCAGATGCATTGTCCCAGAGTCCAGGTGCAGGCGCGTCTTCCGAGCGCATATTTTGCATCGCAGTAACAATGACAGACAGGGCAGTGAGTGACAGCTCTGTCGCAACCGTGACACGATCGTACTGTTCAAGGCGCAGCGAGATCTGCGCAAGTACATGCTCCATGGACGATATCGCTTCTGTGGGAAACGATGCCGAACCGAAAGATATGGGATCAAACCAAGACTGAACGAAGTCGCGGCGGACCAGGCGCAGAATATGGCGCATTTCTGGCTGCAGTGTGGCAGGAAGCGAATCAATTGACATACGAATGCCTTCCTTCGACTTGGCAGGGCTTGAATTGACTTGATTCTCACGGAGTGAGACAATGTCATGTGCCCGTCCACGAAGGACTTGTGCTGTCTCGTGTTCGTGCCTTGCTTGATTTGCCGCGGAATGGTCACCAGGAAATGCCAGTTCAAGGTACTCACGCACGACTGGATGACAAAGAAATACAAAAGATAAAGCGAAAACGCATAGCATCGCCAGGATCCCTAGGCGCATGACGACGAATGAAAGAACGGCGATCGCGACCGGTACCACCATCGATGATGACATTGACAAGATCGGCGGTGATGGCAGCAAGGATAAATCAGACGACGACGCCTCCGCTTTGGCATGCGACTCGACGTCGCGATCGTTTTGTGCCTCGTCCATAGCGACGCGTCGTCGTAAGACCGTACGGAATCAAGATTGGGCACGTTTCGCTGTGATGTGCTGCTGACATATACAGCCTATTTAGACACGCCTCGTAGCCACACGCGCCACGCATCCCCGCCCTTCCCCAGAGGGCCGGAGAATTTGATCATGCCTCCACATCCTGTAGGCTTCCATGCTAACGAGGAGACCTGCCACAGAGTGAAGCTCTATTTGAAGCCGCCACAGACCTGGTATCAATCTAGTCAATCCCAGTACTTGGTCTTCAAACAGGCTCTGCTTCTAGTAGAAAGAGGCAAGTTTTCCGTGTGTTTGCATACATGGAATGGGAGTCCACGGACTATGGCAGCTCTTGCAGCCGGTAGGACGACCTGTCACGTACGTCAGTTGGAGTGTCACGCTGACAACAGGCTCGAATCCTTGCAAGGCAAAAGACTCGCGATTGATTCTTCCATATGGCTGTACCATTTCCAGATGGCCATGCGTGATAGCGAGGGACGCACGCTTTCGAACGCGCATCTTCTTGGGTTTTTGTGGCGAATTCTCAAGCTTCTCTTCTACGGCATAAAGCCTATTTTTGTATTTGATGGTGGCGCGCCCGTCCAAAAGCGCCGAACCATCGCTAACCGTAAACACAGGCGCACAACAGCCGCTGACTCCCTTGCAAAGACGGCGGAAAAACTTCTTGCCGCGCAGCTCCGGCAGGCAGCCCTAAACTATGCGTCTCCCCAAAAGCAAAGCGGCCTGGATGCGGAACTGTTGGACAATGGAACGGTATACTTTGATTCTGTCGGCCGCTCGAATCAGCCTCAGCTCGGAGGGCGAGTGAACGAGACTGGTTTGACAGTAAAGCCAGCGCTGCAGCCGAAAAGTGCGCCCAAAGACCCGTATCAGCTGCCTGACATGCCACATGACGCCTTGCTCGAGTCAAAGGGTCAGAAAGATTTACGATTTGCGACTGAGACGGAATTGCGCGCGCTTATGAACTCGATCGCTCCTGAAGACCTTGACATGAATTCAGAGCTGTTCCGCAGTCTTCCACCAGAATTGCAGTATGAACTTGTCGGTGATTTGCGCATGCAGTCACGAGGCACATCATACAAGCGTTTGCAGGACATGTTACACGCTGCACCTACGGCGATTGATTTTTCCAAAGCACAGGTTGCCGCTCTTAAAACGCGCAACGACCTCACGCAAAAAGTGCTAACCGTCACGGATGAAATTGGACGTGCTAATATACAAGTCCCCATGCGTGTGGAAGGCCTACGAAATCGCGAGTATGTACTGACGCACATCGATTCTGGCGACGGCGGATTCGCTCTTGGATCCCGCGATGCTGGTACAACGCGAGACAAAGCCATCATCGTTGATTCGGACGACACGAAACCAGATGTGGCCTATTACAATCACGACGATGACGAGGAGTTGGCAGAACTCGATATGGAAGATGTTGAGATAGGATCGGCCCCAATTGCCCCTGATCCTGAGCTTGACGCTATCGTGCAAGCTGAGCCAGATCCTATTGCACGCAAAGAACGAGCTCTTCAGTTCTTGAGTGCGCGCGCTGAGCAGCACCGCCGCCAAAAGCGCAAAGAAGCTGGTATGGATGATTGGGAAGAACGAATGTTTGGGCATATGGAGCCCGTACAATATGAGTCAAGTGCACTGTTTCATGAGTCAGACGTGGGCGATGCTGCGGAGGCAGTGGAAGCAGCACAACCCAAGGAGCCTATTCTCCTCGACGAAACCTTCGAAGAAGTGTCTTTGCCTTCAGCGCTTCACGCGAAACCAATTCGTTCTCGTTCACCCACGCCTCTGCCGTCGCCCACTCCAATGCCTGCCGAGCTGAGCGCATCAGCAATATCGACTGCACCACCTAACGCATCATCGTCACCACCCGTGGCTCTTCGCGGTGACGAACCGGCTGCTCAAGCCTCGGCTACTTCTGTGAGGTCGCTCCCTTCACAATCCACGTTAAGATCACCAGTTCCCACCGTCGCTCCACAGGCTATTGTTCATCCTGTACAGACAACCTCGTGTGAAAACGAATGGGATCCAAAGCACTCGGAATCTTCCAGAGAAGCTGATTCGAATGTTCCACGTGGTAGTTCCTCAATCCCACGCGTTGATACGATGGAGTCCGAAAATGCTTCACCCACGCGATTGGTGTCTGCCAACAATCCCAAGGTCACAACCGGGGAATTGGATGAAAATGATGAGTCGCACAGCGCCATGGCTCGAGCAAAAAATAGACACGTTGATTCGCTTGAAGTTGATTCATACGTGAATGTGTCAGATGCTTATCTGGCCATGCCAAACGCTGCACCGACATCGATACCCGTTACGCCAAGACATGATGCCTCGAATGAGCCTTTTCATCATAAGCATGAGGCAGCAAGTCGTGATGTATCCGAGAACAAGACTCGAGAGAAGTCCCCTGTCGCATCAAATGTCGTACCACTCAGCAGCGCACCATCGAGTCCAGAACGTTTCGAGACATTGCGAGATGCAAGTCCGTTGCCGGAGCGTGCATCATCAGCATTTCCCTGGTCGCCTACACCATCGCCGGAACCGGTGCCACTGGGACCGGACGGATTCCCGCTTCCTACCGCGGAAGAAGTCGATGATGTTGAGAATGAAGAAGCACACGAGCTTGGACAGTTGGAAGGCGACCAGTCGGAGTTCGCCGACTTTCTCAGTACGACCACAGGGCAAAGTCTTCCGGCTATGCGAAAAGAAGTCGAGGCAGAAGTAGATGCATTGCGTCGCGAACGCGCACGACTTCGGCGCTCCGACGAAGAGATCACACAACAGATGACGGCGGAAATTCAGGCTCTCTTGCGAATCTTTGGCTTGCCGTACCTGACGGCGCCTATGGAAGCCGAGGCTCAGTGTGCACAACTCGCGATGCAGCATCTCGTGGATGGAATCATCACAGACGACAGCGATGTCTTTTTGTTTGGCGGCACACCGGTTTACCGCAATATGTTCAACAATCGTCGCTCTGTGGAGTGCTACTGGATGAATGACATGCATCGAGAGCTCGGCTTGTCTCGTGAGCGGCTCATCCAACTTGCATTTTTGCTGGGTAGCGATTACACGGAAGGCCTGCCTGGCGTCGGGCCTGTGCTGGCGATGGAAATCCTCTCTCTTTTTCCAGGTGATTATGCACTCGTTCACTTCCGCGAGTGGTGGCAACATGTGCAGATTGGTGCAGACGACGAGGTCCATGATGCCCGCTCGAAGGTCCGCCGGCGAATCAAGCGTGCGCTACGAGACAAAGTGCATTTATCAGAGGAATGGCCCGACCCACTTGTGCAGCAAGCATATTGGGAGCCCCAAGTCGATGACAGCGACGAGCCATTCGTGTGGGGCCAGGCTGATCTTGATGCCATCCGCGCATTCTTACAAGAGTACCTGCGCTGGCCACCGAGCAAAACGGACCAGTACGTCCAGCCTGTCATGGAGCAGCAACGCAAAACAGATCGCTTGCGGCGCGTGCAAGCGACGCTTGATCAGGCTGGTTTTACGGGAGGCCGCGTCCCTGCACCGGCACGAAGCAATGCGTTTGAGTCAACACGCCTGCAGCGTGTTGTCCAAGACTTTCGGTATGCGCAACGCACTCACGAGACGGAGCCGCCGAATAAGCGCGCTAGATCTCGGCCTGAGCCCCGTGCGCAGCGTCGACGCCCTCGGTCGGGGCACTCAAGCGACGACGACGCATATGAACCGACATCCATGCGGCATCGACGTCCTTCCAGCCGCTCGCGCGGGCAGACATCATCGTTGCACCTTTCCATGTAAAGCTGCTATGTAGACACAAACCTACTCGACATCCTGCTCATCTGAACGGGCCTGTTTTTTTGTCAGCGTCAGTCACAGTTGCTCTCATCACACTCCATCAAGAGTGTTGACGCAAATAGTATGTTCACGTACCGCTGCCTGCGGACCGCCAAGTTCAGCAGCAAGGCCATCACGCGGGAATGTCTTGCGCATCATAGGGGGCTGAAACGATGTCTTGTACACAAGGAGAGAAAACAAGCTTATGACGCCCACAGCTGCGAGGAAGTGGCGCAGAGCCAAGGGACCTGGCACCTTGTATGCATCAGGGGACCACATGTTCAGCACATCGTCTTGCTCATGGAGCTGGTTGTATGAGTATGCAGCATGGATACGAGTAAGGTACGTACAGTCTCGCCATATTGCCGACGGTCCTGCGTGTCCCACCAGTGGCGACTGTATGGGCGGAACTGCTGGTTCTGGAACGGCATTGCCGGGTAGTCGCCCAGTTGTGGGTCGACCTTGTCGCCTGGTACAACAGAGCCGCGAGGCAGATCTTTTGGCGGCATGTGAACGTCTTGCGTCCGCACGACGGACGTGCACAAGCCACGCATGGGAGTGAGGCGCGACACAGAGCGCCATGTCGGCGTCATATTCTGAAGGATGAATCGCTGCATGCCGTGTGGTAGTTTTTCAAACGGATGGCAGCAATGGCAGCGAAACAAAGCCACGTTACCAATCTGACTTGAAACTTCAGGGGGGGAGGGAATCGGACGACTCACTGGGCTGGCGCCGGTCGGCTGTCGGCGTGCACGACCGAGCCACTGACGACCGACCGACACGTTTGTTGGATAGGTCCCAGTTGCCACATGTTTCTGTGACACCACATAAGCCTTCTAGGATAGAAAGACAGGGACCCACTGATTTGGCCGGCCGGCCGAAACCACTCACGGAGCGCACGCATGCACATGAGGCACGTGACATGGACGACCTTAGTAGAAGGGGGCAGAGAGAAACACTGCCCGCAATGACTGGCTGGAGTCGAAAAGTTTGCCTCGGGCGCCTGCGCTCAAATTTGGAGAGCAACTCCGATCGGTGACGTTGGTATTTTGACCCAGTGGCGGCACAACAACATCACCCACATCCCTTTCCCACGATTCAACTCGCAGTATGGTGGATATCCAGGAGCAGGATCAGTGGATCAGCTATCTCAGCGAATGCAAGCAGCTGAGTGAGAATGACATCAAGCGCCTGTGTGAAAAGGTACGCATAGAAAGCACCGCCCAGCCTATCTTGCTGACTGAACTGTGGTAGGCGCGTGATGTATTGCTGGAGGAGTCCAATGTCCAGCCTGTCCATTGTCCTGTGACGGTGTGCGGTGATATCCACGGTCAATTCGTACGTGATTAGGGCACATGACGTGTGCTTTTGTGGTTTGTCAACTTACACACTATCCAGCATGATCTGTCCGAACTGTTTCGCATTGGCGGCAATTCACCCGATACAAACTACCTGTTCATGGGGGACTATGTCGACCGTGGCTATTATTCGGTAGAGACAGTGACGCTCCTGGTTGCACTAAAGGTGCGTCACCCAGACCGTGTGACCATCTTGCGTGGTAATCATGAGTCGCGCCAGATCACTCAAGTGTACGGCTTTTACGACGAGTGTCTTCGCAAGTATGGCAACGCAAATGTGTGGAAGTATTTCACCGACCTGTTTGACTACTTGCCACTGACAGCTCTGATCAATGATCAGATCTTTTGTTTGCATGGAGGTCTTTCCCCGTCCATTGACACACTTGATCAAATCCGCCAGATCGACCGTGTGCAGGAGGTACCTCACGAGGGCCCTATGTGCGACCTTTTGTGGTCCGATCCTGATGATCGCTGTGGCTGGGGAATCTCACCCCGTGGCGCTGGTTACACATTCGGTCAGGACATTAGCGAGGCGTTCAACCATAACAATGGCCTCACGCTTGTCGCTCGTGCACACCAACTTGTCATGGATGGCTTCAATTGGTCTCAAGAGCGCAACGTTGTTACGGTATTTTCTGCACCGAATTACTGTTATCGTTGCGGAAACCAAGCTGCTATTATGGAGATTGACGAAAACCTCAAGTATACGTTCCTGCAGTTTGACCCCGCTCCTCGCACTGGTGAACCTCTTGTGTCACGTCGTGTCCCTGACTATTTCCTTTGATGAACCAACACAATGTTTCTCTTTTTTTTTCTCTCTTGTCCAAAAAAATAACGACGCACGACTTATCGGTCTAGTCCGTCCACACACACACACACACACCCAAAAAAAATTAGACCTGTTCGAAGGACCGTGTGGTTCAATATCATAGCCTATTTTGTAATGATATATCTATAGGAATGCTAGCTTTCTGTCTCGTTTCTGTTGCGCGGTAGGGACAATGGAAGGGAAGGGAAGAGAAGGGAAGATAAGAGATTGGGTATGACCAAAAGCAGACGTGATAACAAAAAAGGGCAGATCATTAAATTGTCCTGCTGCATGACAGTCTTGAGGATAGACACACAACAAACACGGAACCAACGACCAGTCATCACTAGCATACTTAGGCTGCTGTTGTGCCGAACTGCTTTGTAATGGTTCCGAGAGCCTCGTTCCACTGATAACCATTCGTACGGAACACGCGGCTCAGCATGAACGGCCTCACATCATAGATTTCCACACTCTTGGCACGCGCTTCTAGCTCAGCGAGTGGAACGGAAATGACTGTCGGTCCGGTCTCCGACCTCATAGCATGGTGATGTCGATAGTGTGTAAAGCGCATCTTGTCCTTGACAATGCCACCCAGCAGGAACGCCAGGAGCTCGTCATGATCTCGAGCCTGGTGGATGTACTTGCGAAAGCCTCGCTCTAGCGTGCGCTTAATGCTGATCTTCTGTGCCTGAACGAAGCTCTCGACAGTTGTGCGGATCGCCACATCGATATCATCAGCTCGCACATAATCACGCAAATGCATCTTAGCACTCGCCTCGGCCATACGAATCATACTCTCTAAATGCCGTACGGTAATGGGATAGGAGCCAGTATTCAGACTCTCTCGGCGCAAGTCTGCATACAGACGCGATAGACGCTCCTGGTCAAGCGTATCGAGTCGCGGACGAACGTGATCACGCGCGTATGTGATATACTTGCGGAGCAAGTCCTGGGGAATGATATCGGCATCCATGGATGTGGCAGCGCGTGTCTCGTCGACATCTTCATCAAAGAGGGGATGTGCTCGTAGGTGGGAGCTCACGACGAAGCGCGCAAGCATCTCATCCTGGACGGGATCAACAATGTCTTTGACGACGCACAAGACGTCAAATCGACTGAGGATCGGCTCCGTCAGCTCCACGTTCTGACTGAATGGAATCGTTGGATTGTAGCGGCCACGTACTGGATTGGCTGCGGCAATAATCGCGCAGCGTGCTTGCAACGTCGCAACGATGCCCGCTTTCGATATAGAGATGCTCTGTTGCTCCATAGCCTCGTGGATTGATGTGCGATCGGCATCGTTCATCTTGTCGAACTCGTCAATGAGACACACGCCCTTGTCCGCCAGTACCAGCGCGCCGCCTTCCAGGGTCCACTCGCGCGTCACTGGATCACGGCGTACACCTGCCGTAAGACCAACAGCCGAGGCGCCCTGGCCCGTCGCAAACACAGCACGGTTCGCAGTCTTCTCCACGTACTTGAGGAACTGCGACTTGGCAGTGCCTGGATCACCGAGCAAGAGCACATTGATGTCCCCACGGATGCGATGCTTGCCACCAACGTCCTTCGACACTCCGCCAAACAGGCTCAGCGCAATGGCCGTTTTGATTCCCTGGTGGCCATAGATGCTAGGTGCTATGCTTTTGATGATGCGTTTCCCAATGCGATCGTCACGCGCCAATGCACGGATCTCTTGCTCGTCATCTTCCGTGAGCCGGAATGCCGCATACGCGTCATCGCGCTTCGCAATATGGTTCGCCTCCAGCACGGTAGCAAACACAGGGAAACCATGCCGCGTATTGAGCGCAGCATCAAAATTGTTCCGGTAGATGCCAGTAACTTCGACTTCTTCGCCAGGCTTTACACTGTCGACCAAGTCCCACAAAAGAATCACTTCTCTGTGGCGAGGCAAACGGCCAGGCGGCACACTACCCGGCGACTCTTGCAATGTCATTTTTTGGTAGTTGCGATACACCGTCTGTTCGCTGTTCACGCGGAACGGCCCGCGTCGTGAGCAGTTCGAGCAGTAGCTGATCTTGACCTCTTGATTCGAGTCTTGCCAGAACGGGCCTAGCACCTCGCCACAGCTCAGACAGTCAAACTTGACGTACTTAAGCTGCGGAAACACGCCGCTTCGCCGCGTCACTACGCCACTTACACGTACAAGCGAGTTCAAATGACTTTGTCGAAGATCGCGCAGAGTGGAAGACGTTGGTAAATCTGCAATGCGGACGTGGATTTCCGGGTGGATCCGGTCGTAGGACGGGTAGTACAAGCAAATCACGTCGAACGCGACCTCGTCAAAAATCGGCAGAATGCTGGCCGGCGAATTCGCAAGAAAAAACGCGAGGATCGCCTTGGCGTCAACAAGATGCAGAAACGAGACCTCGAGTGACTCAAGGTTCATCTCACCGAGCGTCTTAATCCGTTGACCGTACACACTCACGCCCTGTTCATCGACATACGTCACGAGAAAGTTGCGAAACTCACGCACAATCGTCCGGCGCACATTTTCCGTCGCAACCCAGCTGGCTATGCTATCCGCCTTGATGTCACTCAGCTGTTCGATCGGCAATTCGTCAACTTCGGCTGCATCTTCTTCCTGCACTTCGTCATAATGTCGTCGACGTCGGCGCTGCCGCAGCACATCGTCCTCACTCTCGTCATCACTTTGCAAGAACACGGGCGCCCGTCGACTCATGCGCCCCACACCTTCCGCACGATCACGTCGTGCCATGCGCAGCTCGGCTAGTTGCCGCGTCGTCGCATCCATGTGCTCGAAATCAGCCTCATCCAATCCCACCGCCTCATACGTGTCAAGCTCAGGATTCGCTCGATAGTCACTGCATGCGTGCGTGTGCGTGTGTAAGTAAAGCCAGTGCCACGTACGCCATCATGGTGTCGTTGAATAGGTCTTCACCATCGTCTTCGTTCTCTGCACCATCCACAAGGTCGTCCGGGTCGTCATCAACCTGGTCCAGCATACTGTGTGAATCCATATCGTCCGTAAAGTCTGACAAAGCGCCAGGTGGCGATGACGTCGGCATGCTCGAAGCCGCTGTAACAGATGCCCGGTCACCCTGTCCGGACTCACTCGCACCTGAATCGGGCCATGGCGACGATGGATCAAGGGGACCTTGCGATGTCGAGCGCCGGCGCTTTCGATGAGATGTTCCTGGATCAGACGACTGCCTTTGTCAGCCAATGTTCCTGACATCAATAGCACGTACCATCTGGACTGTCTGTCAACGTTCGCGCTCACGTTTGCGTCAGAGAATGGGTTTAAGCGTTGCACTGAAGAAGAAGAAGGAAAACAGGAGGAGGATTGAGGAGGACTGAAGAGAACTGAAGAGGGAGATAACAAGGATCCTCGTATCTACCGGATGATGGATGATGAACGAAGTGTCGGACGCCCACGACCTGCCAGGATCCAAAATTACGGCGGATTCTTTGATTCGTGCGACAAAAACTCGCCCGACTCCAGCGCTATATGGCCTCCACCTATGGACTAGCACGTCTTCCACAGCTCGCTTCTCATCTACTGGTCCGGCTGCTGTCCCAAGGATATGACGCCTGGGCCGTCGAGTTGTATAGTTTCTGCCCTTCTGAACCATGGCGCCGTAACGCACTCTTCGCGAGCAGGGCACTCACGAATCCCCCCCTCAATGCAGCTTGTGTTACTGGAGGACTCTTTCGCACAATCAGGTGTAGGTGTGTGTCGAGAGGTCTTGACACGATCACTTGAGCGGTCGTGCCCTGTGATTCTTGTGTGTCTCCAACATGATCCGAATTTGTTTGGAAGGATCAACAATGCCCACAATATATGCATTCTGGATCATCACTATGACTCGGTGGCTCATGGTATGTCTCTCGCGCGGGTGGAACGAGAGATCCTGGCGGCGATTGACAAACGTATGTATGAATGGCATCAACACTTACCAAAGTATCTCAACACACACGTACGACTGTACTTATCGACTCGCTTGATGCGCTGATGGAGTCGACGATGTGCACCGAACACGATGTGTATGTGCTTGTTCGGCGTCTGTTATCAATTCTCCCACGCTTTTCTCGCTTGGTCTTGCGCTATGATGGCGATCCACTCGCCTCAGCTGCATCCATTGTCGCAACCATACGCGGCCCCCAGCTCTGGATGGGTATACAGCCTGTGCATGACGTTTTGTCGGGGCCGCCATGGACACACGTCACACTCTCTGTGCGTGTTCACGCGATCGAATTTGCCAGATACGTCCAGGAAACGTATGGGCTACCTCCCATTCCATCCAATGCAATGATTCGTCGTGCTGCATTTGAAGACGCCCATTTAGAATACCCCGTTGACGATCCGCTCCCACCCGACCATCCACCAGACATGAGATTCTGGTCGGTCGTGCACCACGTGTCCCGGCGCGGTCCACTGGGCCTTCTTGATGATCATCGCAGTGCCGGGTGGTGGGGTCCGTCTGGTCGGAATGCTTGCTTACATTCAGGTGATTCAGCTCCGACTGCAGCGCAAAGAGAGCCCATTATGAAATGGCATGACCTCTTGGAAGATCCCAGTGGATGTCTCTTTCTTGAAACGCACGTATACATGTCTAGTGGAAAGCAGCTATGTGAATGGGCTCTGTGCGGCTACGACCAGCTCGGGCGTCTTCGCATCAAGGCGCTTGATCCCCTGTCTACAGCGCCTCTTGCACCGCCAGCGCCCGTGAATCAGGCCGCGAGCGATGTGCCCTTCAATTTGCAAGAAACACCACAGCAGAGGGAACGTCGCGAGCAAGTTCCGTTACCTTTCGCGTACCAACTTACGCAGCCGGCGTCGCAGCCATCCTCCTCTGCGTCATCCGCGCCTGGCCTCCGCGGCACTACAGGGCAGAGCACCATATTTTTCGAGCCTGAAAGCGAAGACGACGAAGACGAAGACGATCCAGACGACGATCTCGACTTATGACGCTCGGCGATTCAGCGTCTCAAGCAACTTGGCAACAAACAGGCAAGATAAGACCAATAGCACGGATACACCGACGTTTCGTGGACTCCATACCGATGGATCTTTTCCGCCAGATTCTGTTCTCTCGTCAAGGGATGGCTCAGCACCTTTCTCTTGAGCCGGGGTATACGACCTTTTCTGCGTGTCGTTTGTCTGTTTCGCAGGCCGAGTCATGTTCGGTAAGTCACGCATGGAGTCCCCAGCATATTCCGGAAAGAGCTGCACAAATTTGCGCTGGGCCTTATTGAATGCATGGGAGCATGCAGCTAGCTGCACTCGTTCTCGATGCGTCGCCCTCACAGAGCCGGCCGTCATTTCATCCGTGCACATGAACGACAGGAGTCCCACGAGGCTTGGGTCTGGTAAGTCGTTCGTGTACGTACATGCTTGCAACGGACCACGCAGGGTTCCAACTTCCCGGATGATAGTCGCTCATAGACTGATGTGAATCCTTGTCACCTATGTCATAAAGAAACATACCGTGCAAATTTTCTCGTTCGGCGCGAACCTTCCACTGGGCGTCTGGACTTTGATTCCCCTACCATATGTCAGCAGAAAGAGCCACTCAAACGTACGGAGGCTTAAATGGATAGTCCGAGGGAAAAAGAAGCTGTCCCCAGTATTCACCGCCTTCGTATGGCGTGTCTTCGGGCCCACGAAGGATGAAGTGCCACTCTAGCACATTGTCTTCCCGTGGACGAGCGAAGCAGAATGGTGGGGGATCTTTTTCCATAAGCGCTGCCTCTTTCCCAAGCTTCTCGTTAGTACTAGTTCATTTTTTTGGGGTGGGAAAAAGGGGTGAGGGTAACTGACTTACGCGTTTCGCCGCTGCTTTCGACACCACCATGGCCTTGAAGTACGAAAAATCACAGCCCTCGCACACAGCGATGCAATCTCACTTGTTCCTCCACATCATGTAGTCCTTTGCGCATCTGCACCACACTACATTGCCTATTTTCCCCACATCGCGCCGTAGGCCCTCAGCTTGTCACGTGCTTACAACGCGCGACGCGTCGCGGCGCATCGATTCAGTACTCACATCACGCTTTACATGGCGTTTGGGCAGCAGAGAACGCATGGCCGGCGTGGTCGTCCGCCAAAAGATCCGAGTGCGCGCGCTGCTGCGCAGAGGCACTTGATGTCCACAGAAGATTTCGATGAGTCAAGTTCCAGACATACCAGGACCTCGCCGCCGGCAGCGCCGGCGTCGTTGGCATCTGGATTTGCCAGTTTGAAATCGCGAAAGATCCATGCGGACGATCAGCCAAGCAGTAGCATGTTACAGTCGGACAGTTCGCAACAAACCGTGGAAGAATTTGAATCTTTACTCCAAGAAATGCGCTCACGGTATGAACAAAGTGTCGATGAGCGTGTACAACAGGTACGTGCGATCAAGTCTATGTGACAGTGCAAACGACTCACTTTCACAGGCTATTCGTGAGCGCGATGCGATTCAGGCACAATTTGATCGCCTTAAAGATTTGCGCGTCACGCAGAGCGAGAAAACTCTCGTGGAGTGGAAGAAAGCCAGCGAGACGCGGCATAGACGTGTGTATGCTCTTGCTACTGACACATTCCAGACGCACTCGAATCACTCTCAGTGTGGAAGAACCGCGCTGAGCATGCTGAGCATCGGCTTCGCGAGCTAGAGCGGGAGGGAGCGACCGTATCAACCGGCTCCAAGTCTGAGCTGTCTTCGGTGCGAGTTGAAGAGCTTGAGCGAGAAGGTGCGTGTGTTTCCCAGCCGATATTCACAAATTATCTAACAATCACGATAGTCACCAGTCTATCTGAGAAATTAACACAAACTCATCAAGCTTTGTCTGAAGAACAAGCGAGGCGAACAGAGCTGGAGGATCAGTTGCAATCCCGCTCTGGTGACAAGGCCGTACACGAGGACGAACTAGCGATCCGCCGGATGTATGAGGACATCACTGGATTCATTATAAACGAAGTCGACATGTACAATCCGCAAGAGGAACAGCGGCGGTATCGTATTGTATTTAGCGGAGCCGACTATCACGGTACGTGGCCCCAAGTCTACTGACGCAGACTTGCAATTTTCTTTGGAGGAGTCGAAGCTCGTAGTTCCCTCATCGTCGTCGTCATCAAGAGACAGGGGCTATACACTGTCCCCTCAGATCCGTGACGACTTTGTGTACATTCCCCACATCGACCAAACACGAGATGCTGATTTGCTTGCATCGCAGAACATGCCGGACCACTTCCTCGAACAGATTCGTTTCGAGAGAGGTGCCGCCATAAAATTCTTAACTGCTCTCCACCGGAGTTTAAAAAAGTAATGAATGTATTAATTTGTAGATATGGCCTCCATGGAGCTTCTTGTTTCCTTTGCTTGGCAATCGCAAGCATAAGTCGTCCATGGCAGCCCTGCGCGTGTGGAGTGTCCGCGAAGCTGAACTCCGCGGATGAATCTGCATTATACGACTTCTCCTGTCGAGGACTTGATAGTCAAATAAGAATCCTGTTTGTCTCCGCGGAAAAAAATGAATTTTGGGCGTTACGTGAAAACACACAAAGAGGCGTGATGCGCCAGAACGTGCAGCCCAAAAGTGTTTTGGCGCAAACACATAAAAATTGTTGGCGTGGCTCGTGATACCAACTACTCGGATCGAATCTTGTCTGTCGCGAACGTCGAGGCATGCAAGAGAGCCGCGAGTTTTACGACACGCGGACCGGTCCGCCTAGCTTGCATGTCGATCCTCAAAATGTTAACGGCGACGTGAGTGCCCCTGTCTCCCACCGCGTGCCAGAGATCGAAACTATCGATCGCAACGACAATACCAGGGGCAACCCAGACGAGCCGGCACCTGCTCTGCCATCGAGCTCACATCCACTCGTGGATGCGCATCATGATGCTCCTGTTGATATACAATTGACCCAAACGGAGTCCACGCACGATTTGCCTTTGATGAAGACTCCAGCGGCCATGCCGTCAGACTACTCGGTGTCACCGGCGGAGCCAGTGGCTCCAGAAGCCAGTCACGCGAATACCTACACTCACAAAGCACACCCCGTACAAGTTCTGGATCCTGTTGGTGTGGAAGATTTTGCCCATCGTATGGATGACATAACTCGCAGACAAAGTATAGCATACTCAAAAAATGGTGACCCTGAGAAGCAGCCGTACCAAGTGCCTGGAACGGCCAATCCATTCGACGAAAATGCTCGCTTCGATCTCGCTGCTTTCCTCAAGTATCAAAGCGAGACTCTCCAGGAGCGAAACAATGAGCTTCCAAGAATGGGACTTGGCTTCGAACATCTCAGCGTTACTGGTTACGGATCAGGCGCCAAGTTCAATTCGAGCGTGGCTTCTTTGTTCCTCACACCATTTTACTTGCCTTCGATCATCATGGGTATGCTTCGCCCGCATGTCAAGCACATTTTGACGGATGTCACTGGTTGTGTCAAGCCTGGCGAAATGCTTTTGGTGCTTGGCCGCCCTGGTAGTGGCTGTACGACATTGCTCAAGTCACTTGCTTCGTATCGCGATGGCTACCGCAGCATTGAAGGCAAGGTGCTCTATGAGGGATTCGATCACAAGATGATCGACAACACCTTGCGTGGTGACGTTGTGTATGCGCCTGAGGATGATAACCATTTCCCCACTCTCAGCGTGAAGGACACACTCAACTTCGCAGCTGCTACACGGACACCCAACTCTGACTATCGTGTCACTTTTGATGACAAGAATACACGCAAGCAGTTCAAGAAACTGATGCGTGAGGCAATTGCGACGATTCTTGGTTTGCGCCACACCTATAACACCATGGTCGGTGATTCATTCATTCGTGGTGTTTCTGGTGGTGAACGTAAGCGTGTCAGTATTGCTGAAGCATTGGAGACTCGCGCTCGGATTCTCATGTTTGACAACTCGTCGCGTGGTTTGGACTCTTCGACGGCACTGGAATTCGTCGAGTCACTGCGTATTGCCACAGACGTGCTCGGCCTGACGACCATCTCCAGCATTTACCAGGCAGGCGAGTCTATCACGCAAACCTTTGATAAGGTGGTTTTGATGAACAAAGGGCACTGTGTGTATTTTGGCCCAGTGTCTCAAGCGGTCGACTATTTCAAATCGATTGGTTTCGTTCCGCAAGACCGCCAGACCACTTCTGACTTTTTGGTCGCCTGTACGGATCCAATTGGTCGGAATATCAACCCTAACTTCGAGTACGTGCCTCAGACCGCTGAGGAGATGGCAGAGGCATTCCGTACATCTCCTTGCGGCCAGGCAAACGCACAAGAGGTTCAACAGTACATGGCTGAGATGGAGAATCAACGCGCTCATCATGGCAAAGAAATCGTAACCCAGTCTCGTAACCAGCGTAGCAAGCGCGTCTCGAAGAAGGGTATGTACATGCTTTCATGGCCTCAGCAAGTGGCTCTCGCCATCAAGCGCCGTGCTCAGATTGCTTGGGGAGATCGCTCGACTGCGATAGTGTTGTCTTGTGCTTTGATTTTCCAGTCCATCATTATGGGCTCGGTCTTCTTCCAAATGAAAAATAACTCAGAGGCCTTGTTCTCTCGCAGCGGTGTTATGTTTTTTGCCCTTTTGTATAACAGTTTCGCAGCCATGGCTGAAGTGCCAAACAACTACCGTCAGCGACCAATCATTATTCGTCACAAACGATTTGCTATGCTCCGCCCCTCGGCTGATGCATTATCGCACACATTACTTGACATTCCCGCACGTTTCGTTCCCCTGGGACTTTTCAATATCATCATGTACTTCATGGCTGGTCTATCGTATGATGCAGGGAAGTTTTTCATTTTCTTTTTCTTGACGATGTTGGTGACATTTAGCATGGTATCATTCTTCTACTCGCTAACTGCCTCGTTCCGTTCTGCGGCCGTCGCAACGATGATTGCTGGTCTTGTCATTATTGATTGTGGTTTGTATGCCGGTTTCGCTATTCCGAGACCCTCGATGGTTGTTTGGTGGCGCTGGCTTTCGTACTGCAATCCGATCTCGTTTGGATTCGAGGTCCTGCTCACGAACGAGTTCCGAGGCAGGATCCTGGATTGCCACCCATCTCAGCTTGTCCCACCAGGTGCTTCTGTCAATTATCAAGTTTGTGCTGTCGAGGGTTCAAGGCCTGGCACAGACAAAATTGATCCAATGAGGTATCTGGATCAGAAGTACGGCTACAGTTGGGATAACACGCACAGGAATGTGGGTATCATTATTGGCTTTTATGTCTTCTTCGTTCTCGTCTATATGTTCATGTCGGAGCTCCAGACGGATCCATCATCAATGGGCGGTATCATGATTTTCAAGCGCGGACGAGTCGACCGGAAGATGCTCGATGAGTTTGCCGACGATCCAGAATCTGCTATGATCAAAGATGAGCACGTGCAAGAAGCTAAAAATGGCGAGGAGGAAAAGCCCAAGGGCACTCTTGAAGTGTCTGACGAAGTGTTCAGTTGGCAAAATCTCTGCTATGACATTCAAATCAAGGGCAACCCACGCCGTCTTCTCGACCATGTTTCTGGATTTGTCTCCCCAGGAAAAATGACAGCACTTATGGGTGAGAGTGGTGCAGGCAAAACGACTTTACTCAACGTGCTTGCACAGCGCACAGATGTCGGGGTTGTCACGGGCGATTTCTTGGTAAACGGACGTCCACTACCTCGCTCGTTCCAGGCTGACACTGGCTATTGCCAACAGCAAGATGTGCACCTTCCTCAACAGACAGTGCGTGAGGCTTTGCAGTTCTCTGCAATACTTCGCCAGCCTCGCGAAACGCCCAAGGAAGAGCGGCTCGCCTATGTGGAAGAGGTCATCCGTTTATTGGAGATGGAGCGTTTTGCGGAAGCCATTGTCGGCGATGACGGCGAAGGTTTGAATGTTGAGCAACGGAAGCGCCTTACGATCGGCGTCGAGCTGGCGGCGAAGCCGAGTCTTTTGCTTTTCTTGGACGAGCCGACGTCTGGTCTGGACGCACAAGCAGCCTGGTCGATTGTGCGTTTCTTGAAGAAGCTGGCGTCTGAGGGTCAAGCGATTCTGTGTACGATCCACCAGCCGAGTGGAGAGCTGTTCAATCAGTTTGACCGATTGCTTCTGTTGCAGAAGGGGGGTAAGACGGCTTACTTCGGCGACCTTGGACCGAACTCTTCCACTTTGATTGAGTACTTTGAGACGCGAAGTGGAATCAAGTGTGGTGAAAACGACAACCCCGCAGAGTACATCCTGGATGTTATTGGCGCTGGTGCCACGGCCACAACAGACAAAGACTGGTTTGCATTGTTCCGTTCGAGTGAGAAGTATCAGGAGCTTGAGAGAGAACTCGCGCGTCTGAATCAACTCGGACAGAAGCCCATGGAGATCTCGACAGAATCGTCCGCCCGGCTCGATCGTGAGTATGCTCAGCCATTCTCTGTGCAACTCAAGGAGGCTGTGCATCGTGTGTTTTTGTCCTACTGGCGCAACCCGACATACATAAGCTCCAAGTTATTCTTGAATCTCGTCGGTGGCTTGTTCATTGGCTCAAGTTTCTGGGGTCAAGGTGATAAGACTTCGAGTGCCAGTCTTCAGAACAAGCTCTTTGCCACATTCATGTCTCTTGTGCTTTCAACATCGCTTTCCCAGCAATTGCAGCCCGAGTTCATCAACCAGCGCAACTTGTTCGAAGTGCGTGAACGTCCCTCGAAGTTGTATAGCTGGGTTGTATTCCTTTTGAGCCAGGCCATTGTCGAGATTCCTTGGAACTTGCTTGGTGGAACTCTGTTCTGGATTCCTTGGTATTACATGGCGCAGTTTGGCAGAGAAAGCTCGCGTGCGGGATTCAGTTGGGGCATGTATATGATTTTCCAAATTTATTTCGCGTCCTTCGCTCAAGCTGTCGCCACAGTTGCGCCAAATGCAATGATCGCATCCGTTCTATTCTCCACACTCTTCTCCTTTGTGATGGTGTTTTGTGGTGTCATCCAGCCCCCCCGACAGCTTCCCTATTTCTGGAGAGAGTGGATGTTTTATTTGAGCCCATTCACATGGTTGATTGAAAGCATGATGGGTAATTTCATACATGACAAGGTTGTGAGGTGCTTGCCGGATGAGTTGAATGACGTACCTACTCCGCCGGGCACATCTTGTGAACAGCACATGGACTTTACGGTAAGTCTTTCACGGGCTGATCAATCGCCCTTGGACGGCTCGCTTCCTGGCTTTGGCTATTACGTTGCTGGACAAAATGGATCATGCCAATTTTGCTCGATGCGCAAAGGTGAGGACTACTTGTCTAGCATCAAGTTGAAGTCGGAAAATCGATTCCGAGACATTGGTTTCATGTTTGCCTACATTGTTTTCAACTACTTGTTGTATGTGGGCTTGTACTATCTGATGCGCGTCCATAACTGGAAGAGTCCTTCAAGAATGAAACAATCACGCCCTCAACCCAGCGCGCCGCAGGAGGACAACTTTCCGCAGCAAGAAGGCTTGGAAACCAAACACTTGAACGCCTCTGAGAAGGAGACCACTCCATCACCATGACTTGCTTTTGAATGCATTGCTTTTGTGGGCCGTTCCTGTGTTTTTGTGCTTGTGTCTTGATAATCTTTTGAGCGAACCTCGTCAACAAGAACCTGTGAATCAACCGATTCCGTGTGCGTTTAGCTCACACCGTGGCAAGGCTCTCTCCCTGACGTTGCTAGAGAGCTGAAATATTGTATTGTCATTATCACATAAGCGAAATTTTGATGTATGGGTGTAATTTTGTTGGTTCAATAGAATTCGTGTGTCTCTACTTTACAGCAATGTGCATTGGAATTTTGGTGTCTACTTGGCCCAATGCTCACGCGCCCATTTTTGACTCGTGCAGCTTCATTGGAGTTTGACCTTTCGTACTATTGGCGCCCGGGCCAAGGCCCTCGGCCAAATTTTGCGCCTTTATGATTATTTCCTGTGTCAAATTCTAAGAGTCATCTGTCCCAGCATCATCGTCACCACGTTCGTCCTGCAGGCAGCATGCCAAGGAGCGAAGGTCTAGGTCTCGATCCGCCCCATGACATATATCCTCCTGTGTCTGGAACGAATGAGCCCAGTCCTGAGGGTGACAACCCTTTGCACTCCGTCGTGCATATGACGGATTCGCCTGTGGCACAGCCTCCTAGCATGAACATGGTCATGTCAAGAAGCGATATGCTAAACACACCTCAGGGTGCTTACTACGGTCATGATGGAATGGTAACCTCTCCTAGCTCTCCTATCATAACCGCTGGAAATGGTACACCTAAAGAGCTTTATGGGGGCTACCAACGGCGCTCACGCGTCGTGGTTCCTATGACGACTCTTGATCCTGAAGGTGTCACTGAACTTTCTCGCCGTCTCTCTACGGGACCACGGCGACGGTCAGCATGGTCAAACAGCTTCTACGATCAATCTCAGTCGTTCGGCATGGATCCATCTTTCTCTTCCAAGTCCCACCTGGCTATGGGAGCAGCCTCACCGATGTGTTCTTCTCCTTACCCTGACGCGCGCACATCCCCGTCAGGAATTGATGCAACTACAACAGAACATGGAACATTTGATCCGTTTGATGAGAACAATAAGTTCGACCTCTCGTATCTATTGCATGAAATATATGCCGAGATGGACCAACGTGGTAACGAACGGCGGTCTATGGGCATCGCGTTTCGGGATCTTCGCGTCACAGGGTATGGGACAGGTGCTCAGCTGAACGAAACATTTGGTTCGCTTCTTCTCGCACCCCTTCGTATCGTCTCGGGCGTAAAGAACATGATGCACCGTCCTATCAAAACGATTCTCCAGGATGTCGAAGGATGCGTCAAACCAGGTGAGATGCTTCTCGTTCTGGGTCGCCCTGGAAGTGGGTGTACATCTCTGCTCAAAGCACTCGCATCCTATCGTGATGGATTCCGAAGTGTCGATGGCACTGTCCTCTACGAGGGTCTTGATCACCGCAGCATCGATGGACCCTTGCGGGGCGATGTAGTATATTCGCCCGAAGACGATGTGCATTTCCCTACCTTGACTGTCGGTCAGACACTTAGGTTCGCCTCAGCAACGCGTGCGCCGAACTCCAAGTACCGTATTACTCTGGGAGAAACGGGTGATCGACAGGAATACGTCGATGGCACACGGGAGGTGCTGGCGACTGTTCTGGGTTTGCGTCATACCTACAATACCAAGGTCGGTAATGACTTGATACGTGGTGTTTCCGGCGGTGAGCGAAAACGTGTAAGCATTGCCGAGGCAATGGCTGCTCGTGCGAAGGTCGCGCTGTACGACAACTCATCGCGTGGTTTAGACTCATCGACGGCGCTGGAGTTCGTCCAGGCTCTCCGCATCCAAACAAATATTGCTGACTGCACGACAATTGCGTGCATTTATCAAGCAGGTGAAAATATCACGCAACTCTTCGACAAAGTGGCCTTGTTGAACCAGGGTCATCTTGTATACTTTGGGCCAGTTGCCCTGGCTGTGGACTATTTCAAGTCTATTGGTTTCGAGCCGCTTGATCGCCAGACGACAGCCGACTTCTTAGTGGCTTGCACAGACCTCGCCGGTCAGAATGTCAACCCGGACTTCCGCGGCCCTATACCACGAAGCCCTGAGGAGCAGGCCTTGGCCTTCCGCCAATCTTGGGTTGGCACTGCGAACCACACCGAGGTTGAAAACTATATCGCTTCTATGATGGCTCGTCAAACAAAGCAAAATGCTGATCACTACGTAAAACTGGCGCGTGACGAGCGCGCGAAATATTCATTCCACAATAGTCGATATTTGCTGTCTTGGCCGATGCAGGTGCGTTTGGCCATTCAGCGTCGTGCTCAAGTTGCGATGGGTGATTTGGGAACACATATCACTGTCATTTTTGCCGCTCTCTTCCAGGCCCTGATCATTGGCTCTGTATTCTATCAGATGCCACAAAACACGTCAGGCTTTTTCTCACGTGGTGGTGTGCTTTTCTTCTCGCTTCTTTACAACTCATTTACTGGTATGTCGGAAATTTCACTCTGCTATGAACAACGTCCCATTGTGATCCGACAGAAGCGATTCGCCATGCTCCATCCTTCGGCCGACGCACTTGGCAATACTCTGCTTGATTTCCCTATTCGCGCTATATCCATTTTCGTGTTCGATATCATTGTGTATTGGCTCACTGGATTGAGTGCAGATGCCGGCAAGTTCTTCACGTACTTGGGAATGACGGCACTTGTCACGTACTGTATGACATCCTTTTTCCGAATGGTTGCAGCGTGCACTAAGTCCGAGCCTCTGGCTACAACATTCGGTGGTTTGGCCGTCTTAGATGTTGCTCTGTACACTGGTTATATGATTCCTCGCGGGTCAATGAAACCATGGTGGATCTGGCTCTCGTATTGCAACCCTGTCGCATTTGGATTCGAGGTCTTGCTGGCTAACGAATACCGCGGTAAATTCTTTGAATGTGTCCAAATGATCCCACCTGGCAAATCTGTCGAAAATCAGGTTTGTCCTGTAATGAGTGCCAAACCTGGACAACCGAACGTGAGTGGCGAAGACTACTTGTCGGAAATGTATGGATTCTCCTGGCACAACCGTATACGAAACTTTGTCATTATTTTGGCTTTCTGGATTGTATTCATCCTTTGCTTCTTGTATGCATCTGATCACCAAGTGGATCCAGCTGCGATTGGTGGTGAATTGCAATTTGAGCGCTCGAAAGCAAAGAACAAAAATCTCTCAGCGCCTACGAATGACCAGGAAAAGACACTCGAGGAGGGCAAGCCGCTCGAGCCGCAAGACTTGTCTGAAGCGCCAGCGGTCGGTAAAACTGGAGGCACGATCAAAGTGTCTGATGCCATTTTCAGTTGGGACAATATCACATACGATGTGCTCATAAAAGGGAAGCCTCGTCGCCTGTTGAATCATGTGTCTGGCTATGTGGCCCCGGGCAAAATGACGGCACTCATGGGTGAAAGTGGTGCTGGTAAAACGACCCTGCTCAACGTGCTTGCTCAGCGAACGGATGTTGGTGTAGTCGGCGGTGATTTCTTCGTCAATGGCAAGCCACTACCTCGCTCTTTCCAAGCTGACACTGGATACTGTCAGCAGCAGGACGTGCACCTAGCGCAACACACTGTGCGTGAGGCACTGCAGTTCTCTGCAATGCTTCGACAGCCCCGTGAAACGCCCAAAGAAGAGCGCTTGGAGTATGTGGAGACAGTCATTCGTCTATTGGAGATGGAGCAATTTGCTGATGCCATTGTCGGTGAGGTCGGCGAAGGCCTGAATGTCGAGCAACGAAAGCGTCTCACGATCGGCGTCGAGCTGGCGGCGAAGCCGAGTCTTTTGCTTTTCTTGGACGAGCCGACGTCTGGTCTGGACGCACAAGCAGCCTGGTCGATTGTGCGTTTCTTGAAGAAGCTGGCGTCTGAGGGTCAAGCGATTCTGTGTACGATCCACCAGCCGAGTGGAGAGCTGTTTAATCAGTTTGACCGATTGCTTCTGTTGCAGAAGGGGGGTAAAACAGTTTACTTTGGTGATCTGGGCCCGAACTCTATGACACTCGTCAACTACTTTGAGCAGCGTACTTCGATGAAGTGCGGTGAGAATGACAACCCCGCTGAATACATTTTGGATGTCATTGGCGCTGGTGCCACGGCAACCACTGATAAGGATTGGCATGAGTTATTTCTGCAGAGCGAACTCTTTACGGCGCTGCGAAGAGATCTTGATGAAATTTATCGGACAAGGCGCCAGATTGCAGACAGCTCGTCGAGCAAACATGCCCGGGAGTATGCCCAGCCGTTCCCTGTACAACTGTATGAAGTGACGAAGCGGGCCTTTATTTCCTACTGGCGGAACCCTTTGTATCTATACACAAAAATGATGCTTAATGTTGTGTCTGGCCTGGTTGTGGGCTCGAGTTTCTGGAAGGAAGGAAAGCGCAACTCGTACATTGCACTCCAGAACCGCCTCTTCGCTTGTTTTTTGGCTCTCGTGGCGTCGACGTCATTGTCGCAGCATCTGCAGCCTGAGTTTATTCGGTTCCGAGGTCTCTTTGAAGTGCGTGAGAAGCCGTCGAAAATGTATACATGGCCTGTGATGGTCCTTAGCGCACTCTTAGTCGAGATTCCATGGAACATTGTGGGTGGAACTATCTACTGGATCCCTTGGTACTATCTTATCCAGTTTCCATTTGAATCAAAGCGGTCTGGTTATAGCTGGGGCTTGTACATGCTATTCCAACTGTACTATTGTACATTCGCTCAGGCAATGGCTGCCATCAGTCCCAATGCCATGATTGCGTCCATTCTCTTTTCCACCTTCTTTTCGTTCGTGGTCGTCTTCTGTGGTGTCGTCCAACCACCACCACAGTTGCCATATTTCTGGCGCTCCTGGATGTTCCAGCTGAGCCCATTCACGTGGATTATGGAGGGCATTTTGGGTAATGCCATTGGTGGTGCTCAGGTGCATTGCGAAGCAGACGAAATGCAAGTTGTTCGACTTCCGCCTGGTGCCACATGTCAATCTCACATGGAGCCATTTTCGCGCCCGCAGTCCAGCGATCCCCGCGGAAATGGCTACTATGTTGATAACAATGACGGGACATGCTCATTTTGTCTGTATCGCTATGGTGATGACTATCTCGAGACTGTGATGATGGATGCGAGCAACAAGTATCGAGACCTCGGTATCATCGTGGCATACATTGCCTTTAATACGGCACTTTTATTTACGCTTTTCTGGCTATTCCGCATCTTCAAGTTTGGAAAAAATAGGCAGGGCAAGAAGAAGATAATGCCAGCGCCTGGTCCCGAGGCCAATATGCCGATTCCATCCTCGACGATGCAGGTGGAAGCTCCTGCGATGGCTGTGAATGTGCCTCATGTTGTTGGCGCAGGTCTCACAAATTTCATGAGCGAATCATCACAGCATCCGAATCAGCACGAGGATCTTAGTTCTCGACACGACGCTGCAACAGACATATCTCATGGAACGTATCGTCAAGCAGATATGGCGACGTCCAAGACGCAACTTATGGGTGACGAATCCCCGCAAATGGACCATGGCGATTTTTTGTCTGGCGAGCCAGTAATGACGTCTCATCCTCTGGAGTCTCCACAACGACGGCCGCACAGAAATCTTGACTCACTCTACTTGGACCCGCCCATGAATGAGGCACCGTATGTTGAGGAAGATCATAATGATGGTGTGGAGACTCAAGATGATACGGATCAGCATGTACCTCGGCGTCATAAGCCCTCAGGCCGCAGAAGCCAATATCGGAGTGCCAAGTCACGGCGCCGCCGTCGAGGTTCGAGAGATCATGGCGAGACGCTAAGGACACCGTCTGGCTATTCGTACTATTATGATGCTACTTCGGAACCCTACGACGATCCCGAGCAGCATTAGCTGAGCTCGGATGTCAGGGCTGATAGCTTGATGACAATGAAAAAATCGCATGGTGGAGAGGGATCGTGATTGAATAATGGCGGTGTCGCAGAGACTTTCAGATGAAGACTGTTCATGAAACAGTGGAATACACTATTTTCATATTCATGTATGTAGGTAGATGGATATTTACAAAAGCAATACAAGCAATAACAGTAATAATAATACCTGTTATCATGCATTGGTAAACCGTTTCAAGCATACATACCACAATTAAAATCCACACGCACCACCCGCCAAGCTTTGCATCAGTGCGCGCAACAAATTGATCCATCCGAGTCATCGCCCTTTGAAGCCGCGTCTGCGTCTGGTCAACGTCTGCATCGAGCTCACCCAACATGAGCACTTGTTCGTCTGTCTCTTGCCCAATTAGATGCGCTTGAGAACGCAAAGTCGATAACGATGTGCCAATAGTATCCAAAGCTTGATCTTGGTTTGCAAGCAACATTTGTTGCTGCTCGCGCTCCCACGCGAGCGAGCCAGATGCAACAGGCTCTGATACAGTCAAAGAACCCGACAATTGCTGTGGAGTCGTGTTAAAAAGATTGATACCATCAGACCTACCTTCAGCTCTCTCACACACTTTGCAATGAACGTTTTACGTCGCGCAAGCTCATTTGCATCGATTCCGAATCTCTCGCTGTCGGATTGCTCGACAATGTTCACTGTTTGTTGCACATCGCTCAGATCCTGCCGAAGGCTGTCAAGCGTGTTTTCTAACGCTTTCCGCGCGCTGGCATCGAAGGGTGCATCTCTGGAAAGAGTTTCTGCGTTCCCAAGAGCTTGCTTTATTTCTCGCTCATAATCATGGTATGGGTCTTGTGACATGCCGATTGCGCAGACACAGCAGTTGGCACCTCCAACTCGCGCGTCAACTGTGTTGTGGCCGGAACACGCGTGCCACGCCCCATTGATGGACAAACCGGCAAGGCTGGACGCGCAATGGCAACGCTCCTGTGTAGCGCACGTGACGAGTGTGGAGATGCCTTGCCACGTCCTCCCATACATGCTCCCTCACCTTGGCAGCCAGGATGGCACCGCTCAAGGTGTGGTGGTTTGCAGCCGTGATCGGATGCCTTCTAGCACTTGGTACTGCACTTGCAAGTGCACCAGTGCATGTGAGTCTTCGACATGGCTGGCACAACTACACTGATGGTGCGGCACATGCGGCACCGTTGCTTGAAATGCTCGAGGCGGCACACGACGTGTGGCCTCGACATTTTTTCACGCTCGTGTCCCTCGTGTGGGAAAGTCCATCGAGTGCCGATTATCTTAGGCGCATGTCATACAAGGAACAATATCGCTACGTGGAGGAGCAATTGCGTCGGCTTGGTAGTGGATGGGGAGCAAAGAACGTGGATGATCGCCTTGATGAATGGCGTATCCAAGTTGCGCAGCATGCTCAGTCTGCGCGAATCGAGTCGTACTACCAGCTCTTTAATTCAAATGAGATGATTCAGGACTTGAATGTGCAATGCGACACATTTGTACTCGTAAATGACCAAGCCTACTGCTCACCTGCCGAAGCAAGAAAAATAATTCTTCACAACTTAACGTCCTCGTCTCATCTACTCTCGAACGACCATGTATTTCCGTCTCAAACAGCCCCAGCTCCCACGGTTGTGCTGTACACAGATCCATACTCTGCGACACTAACTGAGTTTCACAATGAACTAAAGCGGCTAGCGAGTGAATGGCGCATCAAGTATGTACTGCGCTGGCGTCCATCTATGGCACCTGTCATCGCTCGGCCTATGTCTCAATATCTTTCTGGATTTGGCGCAGCAATGCATTTGAAAAAGGTGGATTATCTTGTGCTGGATGATCGGCACATTGACGTGTCAGAGCATGCTGAGCTGAACTTGGCCGCCGAGCCGGATCGTGTCAGCACTTACTATGATGACCTTCAGGAGAGAATGCATGCATATTCGGGCACTCAGCGTATGAACTCTGTACAAGAAGCCATTTTACGTCACTCAAACTTGACCCTCAAAGACGCACTCTTTGTTGGTCAAGCGGCGGCTCATGTGATTCTCAGTTCTGACGATCCGCTGTCTGCATGGGAGTCACTTGCACTCGATTTTCCAGCTCATTCAGCTGCTTTGTCGGCGTACAGCAGCGCTCTGCCGGAAGACGACCCAATCATAGAGAGTCTGAACAGCAGGGACTGGCGTGAAGCGAGTCCGGGTGTCACGCAACTCTGGATCAATGGACGGCGTGTTCTTGAGTCGGAGCTGCAACCAATCACGGTACTCCGAATCATTCAAGAAGAATGGGATCTGATCCAAGCATTTGGTGCGCCGGAGATTGGTGTGTCGCCCTCGGGCGTTCAGACGATTCTCTCAAGTGAGCTGATTCGCGCTGCATTCTTACCGTCTGAGCAAAAGGTCATGTTGTATGATGCCAGTGATAGAATTGAGCGCGCTCAAGAAGCTGGCATGCCCGTCATTTCCTGGATAAATGATCTTCGAAGCGACAAATTCTCCATCTGGCCTGGGTCAATTCAGGAAATGTCTCAGTATCGCTGGATTACCGGCTTTCCGCTGGTCAATAAGAATTTCTTTCAGCTTGTTGTTCTCCTTGACATGCGTGATCCGAAAGCTCTTTCTCTCATGAGCATGTACATGGAAGCCATGCTTACTGAGGTAGCCGTTCAATGGGGTTTGGTGCCTGTCATTGAAGATGAAGAGACTGAAGTATTAGCGCAGGTTCTATGGCTCGGTATTCAGGCACTTTCGCCATTTGAACTTCCCTTGCTGTGGCAGCGACTCGCTCATTCGCCGTCCGCGTCTGATGCACACATCGATTCTGCTACGGCAAGAGCTACACTCCAAAGCATGCTTCCTTCCAGTTTTCTAGAAGACAGCGACGTCATCGAATTTCTCCAAGGGAAACACATAATGCCAAGATTCCAACGTATGATGGTGCTTTCGCGCGAGTACCAGCATCGTTTGCACACCGTCAAGCGCCCCGGCTCATCTGGCGTGGCTTATCTGAATGGACAAGAGCTTAGCTTAGACGAGCACTTTGTTTCCCAGCTAGTTGCAGCTATTTCGCATCAGGTTCAGCTTGCGTGGGTAGACATGCGAAGTGGCTATATCGATGAGAAGGATCGGGCATCAGAGTACTTTTATGATTTGCCAGGTACCGCACGACGGCGTTCCGCCCTTGTTACTGTTGTTGAAGATGCTCGTGCCCTCAGACGGTCTACATCATACTTGCGACTGACAGATTTGTTCCAACTGTTGGGCCCGAAAGCTTGGATCATGCGGCAGTTCCTTTATATGCCGGGCGATGTGCACGTGTCGCTTCGAATTATTGGTGATTTGAATGCGCCAGCGACGAGAAAGATCATTCTCTCAGCTCTCGAAGCTATGAAGACTGGTTCATTACCTTTCCGTCTCTCTTTTGCTCATTTGGCCGATACGCGGGGTGTTTTGTCAGACTGGCTCTTGGATGCTATGCACTCAGAGACGTTCTCGAAAATTCCGCCCGCTGAGCTATATGATGCACTCCAATCAGACGATATATCCACTGCTCTCGCGGCGCTCTCAGCCTCGTATGGGGTCCAGTCATCAGGCGAATCTTGGAAGCCGATTCTTGCTGCCTTTACTCAGTTATTGGATCTACCTCATGATTGGCACCCAATCCTGCTTCTTAATGGTCAAGTGCTGGATCACATCGAAGGCATCACCGAGTTCGATCTTAATGCAGTGGTGAGCTGGGAAGAAACCTTCCATATCAAGACGCTGCTCAACTCTCTTGATGTGCCAGTGGATGTTGGCGATGTGCGTGCCCAAGCCCTGGAAGCAGCTGTATCCGTGTTGGGCTCTGCCTATGCGAAACAGTCAGGTAACGGTGGCCCATTTAAGAAAGACTTGGAGGGGCGAGATGAGCCGGCCCTGTTTATGCAAAATTCGCTGTTGACCTGGCACTTGGGCGATGAGGCCTCTCCTATTCATGTCGCAGGCTTGATGGACCCCATCAGTGTGAACGCGCCTGTTATGGCGAGTTTGATTCGCATGTTATCGTCGATGCGTGGCGTGCGTGTTAGTATGCTGATGAATCCCCGGCTTCGTCAGCCGACACTTCCCTTGCAAAAGTTTACTCGTTTCGACTACCGTGTCGTGCCTCACTTCAACGACGATGGCGATGAAGTGATGCCAAGCCTTACGTTCGCTAGGCTTCCAGAACAAGCGGTGTTAACGATGCAGATCCAAGCGCCTCGTTCGCTCGTGGCCATGGCTGATGAAGCTGTGTACGACTTGGACAATGTGCGTCTGGCAGATGTGCACGGAAGTTTGGATGCGGTTTACTCTGTCAACAGTGTATTAATTGAGGGTCATGCTCGTGCACAGTATGGCCCTATTCCTGAGGGTTTGCAGCTTGTCCTATCGACCCAAGATGGCCGCTATCACCTCGATACGATTGTCATGGAGAATCTTGGCTACTTCCAATTTCGTGCGCAGCCTGGCCATTGGTCCTTAAACATCCGTGACGGGCGGAGCTCTGAGCTCTACGATATGATTAGTGTTGGCACGTTTGGCTGGTCAAGTCCTCCCGTGAGCCAGACCGGCTCGACTATCATGCTTGATGCTTTGTCAGGAGGTCTTATTTTCCCTGTGTTCCAGAAGCGTCCTGGTAAGGAGGCGGATGATCTCATTGCGGATGTAGGCATGCCAACAACGTCTAAGCTTCCCACATTTATGCGTGACTTGTTCAAGCATGCGAATCATGCACTACAACGTATACGCACTAAGAAGGGCAAGCATGCCGACATTAACATTTTCACGCTTGCCAGTGGTCATTTGTATGAGCGCATGACATACATCATGATTCTAAGGTGTGTATTTTACGCGATTTTTGTTTTGCCAACGGCATGTGTCACTAACCACGCACCCGTCTAGTGTATTGCGTCATACTCAAAGCAGCGTCAAGTTTTGGTTCGTCGAGAACTTCTTGTCACCATCGTTTAAATCATTCATTCCGCATCTCGCTCAAGCGTATGGCTTCGAGTATGAGCTCATAACCTACGCTTGGCCCCAATGGCTACGGGAGCAAACCGAGAAACAGCGCATAATCTGGGCGTACAAGATTCTTTTTCTCGACGTTCTTTTCCCTCTCGATCTAGATCGAGTCATCTTTGTTGATGCCGACCAGATCGTTCGCACAGATTTGAAGCAGCTCGTTGACATGGATCTTCATGGTGCTCCATATGGCTATCCGCCCATGGGAGATGATAGCGAAGACATGGACGGCTACCGCTTCTGGAAGCAGGGTTATTGGAAGACCATGCTTCGCGGGCGTCCATACCACATTTCCGCACTCTATGTTGTGGACTTGAAACGCTTCCGTTACGTTGCAGCTGGCAACATTCTTCGACAACACTACCATCGCCTTACGGCTGATAAGAACTCCCTTGCAAATCTCGATCAGGATTTGCCCAACAACTGTACGTTGGTTTCCCAAACGAACTGACCTTTAGTACAATATGTTCTGCCGATTCATACGCTCGACAAGACCTGGCTTTGGTGTGAGACTTGGTGCTCGTATGACTGGCTTCCACAAGCTAAAACCATTGACTTGTGCAGCAACCCCAAGACGAAAGAGCCGAAACTTGATCGTGCACGACGTCAGATCCCCGAGTGGACTGAGTTGGACAATGAAGTAGCCGCATTTGCTCAGTCTCTTCGCAGTCGAGAAAGCTCGTCGTCGAGCACTGTGCATGATGAATTATAAACGGTATGGTATCATTGCACTTGCCACCTATTTTTTTCTTTTAACTATATATTATACATGATTAATTGATATTTGCAAACAACACCATTACCAGCGACAGCGTCATTGTGCCGTCGACATCACCTCATTTCGTAATCAGGCGAGTCTTCCTCGATTTGTATATTTTCATCATCAGACGAATGTGTTTTGCGTGAACCGAAGAACCGCTGTAACACAATAGGGAGCGTGCTTGCAACACTAAGCAGGAGGAGCTTGATGATCATGTCCCATGTCCATAGATGCTCAAGGAGCACAGACAAAGTTCCAGATGCTAATAGGCTAGCTTCCTTCGATGAAGGCGCTGCCAATCCATCAGGCGAATTCGCCGCAGATACTCGTGCACTCTCCTGGATTGCTGTTGCCACATCCTGCAAGAGTTCTCCCACTTGAGCAGTGCAGAAATTCCACGGCACACTGCCAATTCCAAGAGTGATTGCGTATGGTAAAAGTGGGACGCCGAGAACACCACATGCAATGTTCATCATTCCATATGGAACAATAGGAAGCAGTCGCAGGAACAATAGATAAGACCAAAGATCCCCTCCAGACTGACTTCCACGAGAGACATGCGACACACCACCATCCAAAGAAGTCGGACCTTCCTGTTGATGCACTTTATGGAGAGCCAGTCGCATAGAATGTAACGGTTTCGACAAACTCGGGAGGAGCGTCACAACATCTGCAAAGGGAGCTGCGAGGAAGTAACACATAATGCCACCCACTGCAGTGAAGATAGAAGCAAAGAGCGATCCTGCATATGAACCATACATAGCGCCATAAATAATGTTTGTGATCAAACTTCCCGGCACACAGAATGCTTGTTTCCAGCAGAAGAATAACGTTAGAACAAGAAACACGTGAATCATAGCCCCGTTCGAACTGGCCGCATAGTCCCGCAAGTTCTGACACATGTCCCGTATTTCACTAAGCGTCAACTGCGCCAAGTGGGTAGGCATGTGAAGGGGAAGGGTGCTCATGGCGAGACCAAGCATAAACGTAGCCAACAAAAAGGTTATGCCTAATAATACAACTTTTGCTGCATGGGGCGCAATTTTTTCCCATGTGATGGACTGGGAAGATGGATCGATATCAGCTCGCTCTTGAGCCGAAGAAGTAAAAGCCCTTCCAAGAATGCCCAGACCAAATTGAAATTTCGGTTGCGTTGCGACGTGCAGAGCACACGGCTCAGTACTTTCATCTTCATGGCTACTAAGGCTCCAAGTCAAAGAAGGGGCATTTGAATCTAGACTGCTTGGTGGACTCGGACGTGTCGAAAGTGTAGGCCAAAAGTCCGCCCAACTGTGGTCATGTTTCTTTGCCTTTACGTTTGTATCGGCCATTGCTCCACGGGCGACACCTTCATCGAAAAAGAATGGGGAGAATGGTTGATTTATTCCATTATGAGTTCTGAGAGTGGTTTCAGGAGAAGAGATCGGTGAAGTCATGTGGTTTGTCATAGACCCCGAAATGCATTGAGGCCTACCGTCGTTGACAGGTGATAATGGTGGACTTGAATCATTAAGGATCATGGCGGATGCGCGTCGCGCGGAGGGCATTACCAACTGAACACCCTGCACTTCATTTGCAGGCATACAGTGACTCTCCCCACTTATGCAATGTCCATTTGGTGAAAACGAGGGAAGTGATGAGGATGGATACTGACTTTGCGATTCTTGACGGCCCGACACCTCTTTGGGGATACTCATCCCTCTGAGAAGAGATGATCCCTGGAAGCTGCTTCCGGGCCGTTGTGCTTGGTTCAGGATGACATCGGGTGTTCCGGGCCCACGGTCGAAGTGGTCTCTTCGAGAGACGTCGTGGAATGATCTCATGGTCAACACATTGTCTGCCAATTGGCTAATGGATGCGACCATGCGCAGGCCATACTTTCGTTTCCATGGAGACCGCGACCGCTCATCATTTGGACCCGGAAGAACAGGCCCTGCAGGCACATCCATTCTGCAAGCTAAACTGGTTACACGTATTGGAGACAGCGGTTTGAACGGGTTAGTTCGTGATGGACTCTGACCGACTAAACTGGGGCTCATGTAATTTTTGAAAATAAAACAAAATCCCACTGGCAATGCATACCGCATGCAAGTTGATCAATCATCAACACCGCAACTCGCTCGGAATTTGTACAAATAATCCGGGACAAGTCTACTGCAACACGAACTCCCGTTGACCCCGGATTTGTCAGCTTGGCGCACAGGCGTTCGTTCCTACGCCCCCGAGTCCCTGACTCTCCACATGCTGTTGCCTGCACGTTTATACCAGCTGGACAAGAGTGGCGCATCAAGCCATTCAGTGGAAATGGTGTCAATTGTGATGGCAGCTCGTAGGATACGACCATTGTCGCATGTTCGTTACCTAAGTACCAGTGATAAGTCTCCATGGAAATTATCCAAGCTTTCTGGTCGCGCATTATACGAATTCAAGGGCAGAGATGTGATGAAATTTTTACAGGGCAGCATCACAAAGAACATCAATGCTCTTGAAAAAAGTTTTGCTCAATCTTTTGCGCAAGGTCAAGATTCTTTTTACACTTCATTTTTAAATCCACAGGGGCGTGTAATGGCAGATGCCTTTCTGCATCTGATCCCTTATGCACGAGAGCCTAGTATTCTTGTTGAAGTTGACAAGTGCATTTCTACTGACCTGATTGCGTTCGTAAAACGTTTCAAGTTGCGGTCTAAATTTCAAATCAACGATGTTTCTGATGCATGGGATGTCATGCAGCTGTATGGTAATGCTCAGGTGGATCTAGACATGCTTAATTTGTATGGTGCTTATGCTTTTCGGGACGTCCGTTCACCTGAAATGGGCTGGCGTGTATTACTTCCAAAAAAGCACACAGGTACGCACATAATGAATAAAATTACTCACACGCCGACGCAGAACAAGAAATTCCTCTCAAGAATGCTACTGACGTGGACTATACCATTCACCGTATGTTGCAGGGTGTACCTGAAGGTTCTAAGGAAATTCACATGGGCTCAAGTCTCCCACTCGAAAGCTGCATTGATTATATGCACGGTGTAGACTTCCGCAAGGGCTGCTATATTGGACAAGAATTAACTGCGCGCACCTTTTTCACGGGTCTTGTGCGAAAACGCATTATGCCCATTAGTCTAGATCCTAACCCATGCCATCACTCATCCCCCGTTCCCATCAATGTCGATACTAGCATGAACCTCGCGCTACCAGATTCCGGTGCTGATGTGCGCTTTGTGATGCCTCAAAAATCTGACGTATCTACTTCCCAGCCTGGAAGATCACGCTCAGCGGGCAAGTTCCTTAGTGGCATTCATAATATTGGTCTCGCGCTGCTGCGGTTGGAGCAGGTGGATAAATCGAATTCGGAAGAGGCGGGGCATCCCCAGCTTGTATTGGAAGCTCCAGATGGCTCGCCACTCTACCTGCACGCTTACAGGCCGTCTTGGTGGGACTCGGAGACCCTCCAAAAACCGAATGGTTCCAACTAGTCTTTGGTAGAGTAAGGACCAGATCTGATTGAGTGCATCACGATAAGCGAACCACGCATTCCTTGCGCGGAAATTGAACGTGTATCTGCGTGTCAGACAAACGATGCCGCATGTGGAGGCATAGGTGAAATCTTGACATTTAATACGGCTGATGACACGACAACCGTTCCTGACAAAGCCCATGTCTTTGAACGTGGTGCATCCTGGCTTTGGCGCGCAGGATCCCCAAGTTGATTCAGGATGGCATGAATCTCATGTACAATTCGACCCAAATTCGTACGAAAGAGTACAAGCTGAGCATATTCCATCGGATGACGTTGGCGAAAAGCACAAGGGTGCACGTGTTCATCATGATGTGTTTCATCTCGTGCACGGTAAAAAAGCAGCTGACGGAAAGGTCTCTCGGCATATTCATGAGCATGGATTTGACGTGCCTGTCAAAATTGCGCATTTATTCAAACGACCTGTTGTGCGACAATGGATCCATGAGGGCAGTGTATACAGAGAACAAGACGAACGTATTCCTTCCCGTTTTGAGCTATTTTTCGACCTAATGTTTGTGGGAATAGCCCATCTCGTGGCTGAAAATGCCACAAGTGAGGCTACTGGTTTTAATGTTCTCAAGTTCGTCTTGGAGTACTTCCCCACGTGGTCGGTCTGGATGGATGTACGAACGTTTTTAAATGTCTCTGGCACAGACGATGTAAAGGAGCGAGTGGGCCTACTTGCATACATGATATTATTGAATGGATACTCTGCAAATGCTGCGGCTTTGCAAATCACGCATGCAGGCACACCTGAGCAGCTGGGGTTGTCGACTGATACGGGACATTTAATGCAGCACAACGCGAGACGTCTCTTTTCCTCTTTAGAAGGGGAAAGCTGCAAGGAAAAGGAATGTCTAGAATACTACATTGGGAACGGATATTGGCTCGAAAATGGGTACGAGGGTGCGATTCATGCGGCTATTGCCTTTTACTTGGTACTTCGTCTGGTGCGGATCCTGTTGTACGTATATTATGGTTGGGCGCTACCGAATTTTCGTCTTTCCATGTGGACAAATGCGTCCATCCGTGCGATCGTGTCGGTGATCTACATTCCACTCTTGTTTGTATGGTCTGCACCATTAATTATCTGTCTCATGTTTGTTGGTATGGCGCTGGAAATGATGAATTCGTTCATGGTGCACTATGTCGTGCGAGTGTTCAATTACTTGATTCGAAAACGCTCTGGAAAACCGTTATTTATACCCGCTCTGTCTCTGGAGCATGCAATGGAACGTACAATCCAGTTCGTTATTGTAGCTACGGGTGAAATGATCATCAGCTCAACATATGCCGCATCGCGGCATCATGGCTTGACGGAGAAGTTTGGGCGAAGCTCACTAGGCATATGCTGTGCGTTTTTCATCATTTGGCTTTATTACGATGCGGACAGTTCTCGAACATTTCAGCATGCTTTTCGACGGCATGCCATTACGTCAGCATTGTTTTCCGCTCTGCATTTTCCACTCACGGCTGCATTGATCTTGCTCGGCGCCTCGCTCACGCGACTCGTTGAACTTGAGCGCGAGTCGTCGGGATACTTATGGTTTTGGAGCGGAAGCTGTGCGACATTTCTTGGCATAGTTGGTGTACTGGCTTTGCTACATCGGAATCTTGACAGGCACTCAAGCACTGTTCTTCCACGCTGGTCCCGCATCTTGCTCCGTTTCGTGATTGCATTAATCGTTTTGTTTCTTCCGTTGATGCGGGATAGTTGGAAGACTATCGACTTTCTTGGTGTTAATACGGCGCTTTTGTTTTTGCTCGTGTGCTTTGAGACTATCACGAAGCTAGGTGCCGTGGGCCGACGGTATGACCCGTATGGATCGCAACTTGTTCACAATGCAAAACCGAGGAGCGAAGCGAAAAACGATCCTGTCATGTCTAATGAGATCCAGAAAGCAAGACAACGGCTCGAGGAGATGGGGGCAGTGTATAAACCCAAAAGGCAAGATGATCCCTTTGGTTTCAGTAATCGATTGCAGCTCAAGAGAGAACTTTCTTGGCACCCATACGAAGGACTCACACTTGCTGAGACAGGTGAGGAAGATGTCGGAATGGAGGGCGAATTAGGCCATCTTCAAGTGAAAGAGCTCAGCGCCGGACAGCGGTGGGCTTATTGCACGTAATTGTGTACATAAAAAGTAGATGTGTATATAAGTTTTCTGAGAGAAATTTCAAGTAGACCGAGCTTGGTCCTTCATGCGCCCATCCTTTAGGGCCACAACTAGCGCGAGGTCCTCCTTGCTACATCCAGGTTCCAGTACAACATTTGTATCGATCCGAGATGCCGTGTCGAAATGAGAATGATGTTCATGTGAAGCCACAAAAAGAGCGTCTCGAATAGAAGCTGGACTATTGTCCACGAACAAAGGCGTCTTTGGCACAAAATTTTGCGACAGCGAGGCACGTCGCTTGGGCATTTCGATAGAAGCTAGATTGGTTTGATCCAGTTGGAGTGATCGCGAACGGTGCATTTGCAGATTGTAGGCACGTTGCACAGCGGAATTTGTTTCTGATGATAGGTGACCCCTATCTTGTGCTTGCTTGCTAAACAACTGTTCCAACAAAGAAGCTCTGCGTCCCTGAGAAGACCGTATCGATAAGGAGGATGGTTCCTCCATGCTTGAATCAGGAGAGCTGAAGGCTGTCTCGTGGGCATTTTCACGCTGTGTTCGCAAATGATTCCACCGCGAAATGTAAGTAGCACCCAGTAGGAATCGTCGAACAATGGTTGACATCAATTGCCCAGATTCGTCATCCACAATAAATCGGCCACGAGTGAATGCCTCGTATCCATCATTGCCAAGCGAGAGATACTCACGAGTTACGACATTGTACGTCTTGTCTAATTCCAACGGCTCTTTGATTTTTGGCGCCATGCGATGCACCATGATAATGTTTTCTTCTTCTGACCCATGATCAGGACTGTACTTGTATGAGTTGCGAATCTTCATTCTCAGGTCGTGACTATTCGAGTTCTGACCATCGAATGGTTGCTTCAGCAGATGCACGCTTACCACACGATGTCCGGGCTCACGACTTGAGTCCCAGACAACCTGCATACCCGCAACTTGAGGAAAACGACCTTCTTGCTTCGGATACGAGCTAAACCCATTCTCAAGTGCATCCCAAATATCTTGGCCTTTGAGCTCTTTCACAACAATAGCATCCTCGAACGGCATGATTTCTAGCAAGTCACCAAGCGTGATGACACCAGGACCAAACACGCTGTCACTACGCAAAGAGCCACCACATATAATACAGCAGTCAGCCATCCGATCATCTTGCTTGATGACGGAAGTGGGCATAGTTTTGGCTGTTGAGCGCAACTTGCGTTCCATCGATAAGAGAAGAATATCAGCAATCAAATCACCGATTCCTGATTCATCGGTCCGAACATTCTTGGAGCGGAGGTCCCATTCATTCAATGTTACAGCCACCGGCTGTTTAGTTGATTTGGAGATACGCGCCATAAGCTGGTCAAGCATTGCTCGAAGTTCTGGCAGGGACGGATCACTTGGGTTTGTTTGAAATCGACGCACTAAAATCTCGTTAATACATTATACATACCTTTGACATGGTCGATGGTCCGTCTTCGTACAGCTGTCGGCGGATGCGGTTCAGAAAGCGTGATCTCAACAGCACTCAGATCGTGAAAATCGGTGCCGCTTTTGATAATAAAAGAGTTTTCGTCATTTTCACTCCCTGGCATTTCTGTATCAAAATCGCTGCCTTCGTAAGATTCAATACCACGTCCAATGTAGTATTCATGATCATGACCGCCTAAAATAAGATCTACGCCATTTTTCGAGGGATCTGTATTAGCAACGGCACCCAGCGCATTTGCAATTTTGACATCATTTGGGAGACGACAGTGTGTTATAGCAATAATTACATCACATCGGTGCTCTCCCAGACGAAGTTGCTGTGAAAGCTTCATGGCAACCTGTATCATATCGCGATATTCGAATTCCCTTGGAAAGCCAGGTACAGTTTCAAGCCATTCGCTGGCATGTGAGAATCGTTCATACACGCTAAACGCACTGTTCCACAAGTCCAATGCATCCCACCTTAATTTCATTTACGTTCATCACGAAATATGGAAGCGTCGTTTCAATTTGCTCGTCGCGATCATCCATTTCGTCGGTTTCACTCTCATCGTCCTCCCGCCATGAAGCGTCTACCACATTGGAAAAAAGCCAGGGAAAGTTGGTTTTGCTGAGAAGGCGCTGCAAGTGCGGATATCCGAAGTCCCAGTCATGACTATATCGTCAGCGAAATGCATACTCTCACGTACTTTCCCAGGACGGCGACGTCCACTTGCATGGAGTTGATGACTGGGACCATATGCGCACCACGGGTGATGCTGCTTTCGACACAGGGATTAAATAAATCTCCTGAAAAAATCACCAGTCCCTTCCTGTCTCGTTTTGCATGCTGATCCCAGTCGAATGGTTTATCTGGCACAGGTCGCTGACAAACCTGATTCGATTCGCCCCACGTCTTGCGGATCGAGTTGATTAACGCAGCGAATTGATCTGCACCAATTAATTCACCAGAATTATTGACCTTTTGCCGCACTCTGTACACACTCTAGAGTAAGCCTGATACGAAAGGTGCTGCATACTCATTGAAATGCAAAATAGGAATTGTCCTCCTACACGACATGCTTGATAACCACGTCGCGTACGAACCTAATCCACTCGAAGGTCGTCTGTGCGTCCCTGTCTGGTCACGTGATTTATCTGCCCGAAACGTCGCAATATTCATTCGTTGTTGTACGCGCATGCGATAGGTCAGACGTTTTTCTCCAGGACGCCACAAGAGAGATTGGATCGATCGTGATGCTGTCTCTGTTGCCCAGGGTAGATGTGTCTCGGACATTTGCATTTCTGCGCCAGAATGCATTGGTATACTATGTTCCTCGCTACATAAATACTTCTTCCATTGCTCTCGCGAAAAGCACCACGACATCCAGCGGCGTGAAGACACCTTCGACCACGAAGCGCAGCAACAAGGATGCATCGAAAGAGCCGAAGCGTGCAACTCGCCCCAAAAAGGAAAAGGATCATCCTTGGGTACGAAGGGATGAGAAAACAGGCGAAATTTGTACGTATCTATGTTCTGACCAATATTAGTACCCCTTCCATATGATCGCAAACCAACGAAGCGGCCTCGATTTTTGCTGTTCTTCATGGAGCGTTTAAAAGACATCAAAGAGAAGCCCGAGTTCCGGAAAGCTAACAAAGATGGAAATAGTGTTTTCGATATCAAAATGGCTGCATCGACGATCGGGTCCGAGTGGAAGAGTCTCTCGTCGTCGGAGCGCGATCATTTTGACAAGCTGTACGAAAAGCATGTGACCCAATACCAGAAAGATCTTGAGGCATGGAAAGAAAGCTTAACACCCGATGACATACAGCGCCAGAACCAATTCTTTGCCTACCAGCGGAAGATAGGCAAGAAGACTGTGCCACGGAATATTCCTGTGCCGAAGCAACTCAAGCGGCCTCTCAGTGCCTTCTTCCTATTCACGCAGCATTTGCGCGAGACTAGCAATACATCCATGCCTGTGACAGAATTTGCGCGACATGCTGGTGCGAAATGGAAAGCTATGAGTGCGACAGAAAAGGAACAATTCGAGGAGAGCGCGCGTGCTTCCAAAGAAGAGTACCAGAGGCGAGTAGAAGAGTTTAAAGCATCGTTCTAAGCATCAAATATGTTTCAATAGGATGCACTGGAAAGTACCTATCCTTCTCATAATAGATTACTTGCGGTTTGAAAGATAGAACTGGATCAAACCAGCCGTGGATGAATCATGCTCATCAGCAGCTGCACTAGAGAGGCTGCGCTGTTCTAGCAGAGGCAGAATCTTCTTTGCAAGTACCTTACCAAGCTCGACGCCCATCTGGTCGAATGAGTTGATGTCCCAGATAAATCCTTGCGTAGCGATCTTGTGTTCATACAAGACAATCAATGAACCGAGCGTCTTTGGATCCAGTTTCTGTACCATGATGCTGTTTGTAGGACGATTGCCGACAAATACCTTACTCTTAAGCAGCTCAATGTTAGACGCTTTGTCGCCAAGCTCCTTAGCTACTTCTTCTTCCGACTTGCCAAAGGCCAATGCCTCAGGTTGAGCAAAGAAGTTTGACAACAGAATGGCATGGTGCTTGCCCACAGGGTTCAGCGTCTCTACAGGGGCAATAAAGTCACAGGGCACCAGCTTGGTGCCTTGATGAATGAGCTGATAGAAAGCGTGCTGGCCATTAGTGCCTGACTGGCCCCAAATGATTGGGCCAGTCTGGTAGTTCACTGGCTCGCCCGACTTGGTAATGAATTTACCATTGGACTCCATGTCACCCTGTTGGAAATAATCAGCGAATTTATGCAAGTATTGGTCATATGGCAAAATGGCATGGGTCTGTGCGCCGAAGAAGTTGTTGTACCAAATGCCAAGTAGAGCTAGGATGACCGGCAGATTCTTCTCCAATGGTGCGTGTAGATAGTGCATATCCATAGCATGTGCACCGTCAAGCATGTCCTTGAAGTTGTCGTAACCAATGGAGAGCATAATGCTAAGACCAATAGCACTCCAGAGACTGTAGCGACCACCGACCCAGTCCCAGAAGCGGAACATGTTGTCTTTCGAAATACCAAATTCCGTCACGGCAGTTTCATTTGTACTAAGTGCAACGAAATGCTTTGACACATGCGTTTTGTCTTTGGCCGAGTTCATAAACCAGTCACGCGCCGTTGTGGCATTGGTAATAGTCTCAATGGTTGTGAAAGTCTTGCTCGCAATCACAAAGATCGTCGTCTCCGGGTCGCATGCACGCAGCGTCTCAGCCATGTGTGTTCCATCAACATTCGAAACGAAGTGCATGGCCAGGTCGCGTTTTGAGAAGGCACGGAGCGCTTCGCACACCATCACAGGGCCTAGATCGGAGCCACCGATGCCGATGTTCACAACAGACCTGATGGGCTTGCCTGTGTAACCCTTCCATTCACCGGAACGAATAGATTCAGAGAACTTGCGCATATGCTCGATCTCTGGCTTGATCTCATCGACACCTGGTTCGGATACGTTCAGTTCGCCAAGTAGATCACGAAGAGCCACATGCAGTACGGCGCGGTCCTCTGTTGTGTTAACGTGCTCGCCCCGGAACATAGCATCTCGCTTTTCTGGCACTCGTGCTTGTTTTGCAAGCTCGATAAGCTTGCCAAATATCTCTTCATCAATCAAATTTTTGCTGTAGTCCAATAATATAGAGACATCCTTTGTTGGTGTCTCATAATGCTCTGAGAACTTTGCAAACCTTTCTTTGTCTGAGGAAAAAGCCTCCCTGAGCTGAATCTTCCTATCTTTAGACAAGCTTTCTAAGTCTTTCCATATTGGAAGGTCCGTCAAGCTGTGTGGTGTAGACATCGTATGCAAATAAGTGCTATCAGGTCCGATGCTGTAAAGCAGTGAACAGAAATGACGCGTTCCCGTCTGCGGTACGACGAATCGCTCGAGCCCGGTAGTGGAGGTGACATGTACTTCCGCCTATTGGAATTATGTTCCACACGCACACACACATTTCCTCCATTGTCGCACAAGTTGCGCGTTGTACTTACGCAAGTCGAGCTCCAAAAAGTGTGGAATTCTGGCTGTGGCACTAAGCTTGTGTGATTTGCATCATGTCGGAGCGACGTAGTAAGTGGGATAGACCCACAGAATCTGCGCAAACTGGTGCAGTTGAAAAGGTCTCGGACATTCGCCCAGGTATGTTAATGGAACGCTAACAGACTTAGCCGCTAAAGCTGCTGCCGCTGCTGCCGCACGTATTGCTGCGCAATTCGCGAAGGCGGATCCAGCAGCGCCAGGTGCCCTTGTGCGACATCCGGATTTTGATGAAGAGGGCCCTGATGGTGCATTTACGCATGACATTGAAATTAATGACCACAGAAATCGATACCTCCTTACAAAACGTCAGACTCAGGAAGACCTTCGCAATGAGACGGGTGCTCGTGTTCTAACTCGAGGCACATGGTACCCAGATAAAACCATGCTGCGTCCGAATGAGCCACCGTTGTATCTTCATGTGACGGCTGATACGAGGGAGAGCCTCAACCGCTGTATTGCGCGGATTAACAATCTAATGATGCAAGATCTTCCACCTTTGCTAGACGACCGCCTACATCGCAATGACCCACGAGCATCAAACGAAGAAATTGTGCCCATCAATTTAGAGCCACTGCGAAACTTTAATGTGCGTGCGAAGGTTGTTGGGCCATCAGGACTCTTTGTCAAGTACATACAGCATGAGACTCGTGTTCGTGTGCAGATCAAAGGTCGTGGATCTGGCTATTTGGAAGGTGATACAGGTCGTGAGCTGCAGGAAACGATGCATATCCACTTGTCTGGTCCAGAATCTGTTCAAGTCCGTCGTGCGAAAGAAATGGCCTTAGATCTGGTCGATGCTGTCACCCAAGAGTGGCACAAAGCGCGTGCAGCCCTAGGTGGCCAAGACTCGGGCAGAAATGAAAATACGCCGCCGCCACCACCTCCCAGTGAACCTGCGCCCCCACCACCTCCGGAAGGTGCGGAAGTGCCTCCGCCCCCGGAAGATGAAATCCCACCACCTCCACCTACAGATGCCCCACCCGCAGACCCTGAGCCGCCTGTCACAGAAACACAGACTGAGTCTGCCACGCTCGAAGAGGACGAGGAAGAAGCTGCTCTGCAGCAGTACTGGAAGGACTACGTGGCATGGGAGCAAAGCTTCGTGAACTATCACGGCCGACGACCGACGAAAGAAGAAGGAGCACAAGACGTCCCTCCCGAACACCGAGCATAGGCCCGTGGCATGTCACATATAGAAGCGATGTTTTATTTACAGGTATAATTTCGGCTAAAATCCACGACGTACACGTTTTGACGGAGGTAAGAAATCAGGATACGCAGTCTTAGGTCGACGCGATTGGGACGAATTGCGTTTGGACTCATTAGTTTGGGATGTAGGCTGCGATGAAGCCGGGGCAAGAGATGAAGTTGATAAAGAAGTCCTTTGATCAGCAATGTCCGTTGATGATCCAGTTTCATCACTTGGATGACTAGTAGTTGAGCTTTCATTGCTATCACTCGGATCTTGATCCATTGTTCCATCCGCTGAGTCAACGCTGTCCCCACCATCAGACCCGTCCGTCGTATTGTCTTGATCATCTCCGAAGCCTTCCAGCTCAGAGTCGTCCGTGATAGATACGGTCCCCGAGTCAGATGCAGCGTCTTCATCACTCTCCCACATGAACGCAGCCTCTGCGCGTGCCAGTAATGGATTGGAACCAAAGTTAGAGACTTGTGGGGAAGTCTCATGTAAAGGCGCTAACATGGCTGGAGCATGTAACACGTCAGATATATGTTCTAACGGATTGTACGGTGCCAGCGAGGCTCGAGCTTTGTGAAGCAAAGATGCGCGATGATCCATAGAAATAGGCTCTTCAATTGTCCACGTGCGTTTCTCGAGACGAGCTTCGTACAGCTGAGCGCCGTACAACGATTCCAGTTGTGAAGCAGCCTGTTTCGTGGCACGCTGAAAGACTGGATCTTGAGACGCACATGCAGCGCTAAGCACATCACGCCATGTCAGAGATTTTCCTTGAGAATGTCTGTCCAAGCTCCAGTGACGGCACGTCATAAACGATCGCAAAACGTCTGATTTATACATACCAGGGTTCGATATGCATTTGTCCAGGTCTCTTTGCAAGGCTTCTGGGCCGAACCACACGGGCGAACACCATCTCATGTGAGAGAATACTTTGTGCAGGAGGCATTGCACAGCCATCCAAAGTTGTCCAAATAGCATTCGACTCATGGATGAGTCACTGCCTATCTGTTCGTTGGCCAAGGCTGCGACTTCTTCCGATAAGAGCCAGCTCGGCGCAGGTACATCCGTCCAAGACAAAGGCCACAGGAGCGTAGGACGTCGTCGCAACATATCAACACCATTTTCGTGCAAACGCTCACGCCAACAGTTGGTGTCATCGCTTTCTCCCTGGAGCGATGCTGCAGCCGTTGACAAGGCAGTGTTAATCTGTCTCCTTGTTCTGGCTTCTGCATTCAAAGACTGGGCTACATTGCACGTTTCTTGATACTCGAAAGAGGCTAGAAGGCTCTTTATATCTGCCAGCTCTTGCGCCGCAAGATTTAGCTGTGAGCCATCGGCTTTTTCTGGAGCCATTGCAACGTGCGTCAACGCGTGATTCTTTATCCATCTAACGCGTGTTGGAAAACAGTTACTAGCAAGTATGACGTCAGCAGCGCAGAGGGGAGGGGTAGATCTGACCTTGGACATCAACAAAAAGATGTATAGATCTCCCTCCCGAACCAAATTTGCAATATGGACGATTTTGGTAACAAGCAGCAGGCCATTGGCATGGGCAAGAAGGTAAGTTTTCGAATCATGGATTTCTCACCGAAATAAGCTTCTTGGTAAATTTTTGAACAAGCAAAATGGGGGAGGTATGAGTAGCGGCCAAGGTGGTGGCCTGGGCGGCATGCTCGGCTCTGTTCTGGGCGGTGGTAAGCACTCTGGTGGTATGGGCTCCCAAGGTGGGAGTGGAAAAATGCTCAACAATTTGATCGGCAACTTTGTTGGAGGAGGTCGCTACGGTGGTGGCACAATGGGCGGCAGTAGCACAAGTGGTGGCATGGGCTCCGGCATGGGTAGCGGCATGGGTGGTCACCACATGGGCGGTGGCAGCATGGGCTCCGGCATGGGCTCCGGCATGGGTGGCGGCATGGGTGGTCACCACATGGGCGGTGGCAGCATGGGCTCCGGCATGGGCGGCGGTTACATGGGCGGTAGCGGAATGGGCGGCGGTGGCTATTAAAAGTCGCTGCCGCAGTTGAGGAATCCCATCTGTGCTTTGCCTTCATAGTCCATGGACTCGTGGCTCCTGCAATGGCTCGTAAAGCATGCGTCTAATTCGAGTTACTATCTATAGATACTTTTCAGTCGTTTGTTGTTTCTTTAGCAATTTCCATTTCCACAGCAAGCATATGATCCACATCAAAATCGCCGAGTTCTGTAGCGCACTGTGCTTCATAACTTAATAGAGCACACTGATACTCTTCATAAAGGATTCTTCCAATATCCTACGAGAATAAGTGAATTTTACCGTACCTCTTCACTCAATTGATGCTTGATCCCCATAGCTTCTTTTTCCACTTCAGCATGGAACCACCCTGAGTGACGAATCTGCTCCATAGATGCGGCCTTTTTTTTAAGGCGTTCCTCGTTAATGCTCCGCAATACATTCTTGCGAACTATTTTCCGAAAATTTGATGCTGCATCAGCTCTTGTGATTTCATGCTTTGGACCCAAGTGGCTGGGCATATGGACATCCCAAGGAGTAACCACGCCGAAATATCCTTTTGGTCACGCAAACCCATCGGCTTTCCCTACCTCTCAACGCGTGTGGAGCGCAGATAGCGTGTACATTGATGTACACCTCCATAGAAAATCCACCTGGTGGACGCGAGTGACGCGTGTTTCGTCTTGTCGTGAGTGGCGGCGTTTAAATAGACTTTTCGATTCCACGACCCAAGCAGCAGGCACACGTTCTTCGACATGCCACTCGCGCGTGGCTCAAGCAGCACCATGCGAAGCCGTGGCACATTTCGGCGCCGAGGCTCTAGTATGTTGCAGCGTGGATTATCACGCGCTGTGCCTCCGAGTAGCACAAATGTTGAAATAGCCGCTTCGCAAATCGAAGAACGATTCGCCGCCGTGCGGAAACACGATGAAATTGACGAGAAAATGGGCTTTCTCCGACTGGAGCAGGGAGAGACTCGACAAGCATGGATGGTCAACATGCATCCGACACTTCTTCCCGACGACGCCCACCCTTCGGGTCGATCAGGTGTAGATTATTACTTTATACAAGATGACACCTCCATGTTCAAAGTAACAGCTGTGTATCAGCCATACTTTCTCCTTGGATGCTATCCAGGGACGGAATCGCTGGTTGAAGAATGGCTTCGTCGCCGTTTTGAAGGTGTTCTTCATTCTGTTGAGCGCAAGCACTTGGACGATCTCAAACTGCCGAACCATCTTGTGGGGAATCAACGGACTGCGCTTCAGCTGCGCTTCATGAACGTACAAGATTTGCTAACGGTGCGTCGTGATCTTCTTCCACTCGCACAAGATGCACAGAAAAAAGTGTCAGCTGTGGAAGCGTACGCGAACATGCTCTCTGATGTGAGTGGGCCATCGTCAGCGGACGTTTCAGTTGGCCTCGATATGGATGGCGCTTATACAATGGCATCTGCATCGAGCACGGGAGGAAAGAATGCGGAACAGTGTATCATTGCACTATGGGAATATGATGTGCCATATTATCTGCGAGTTGCGATCGATAATGATATCCGCGTGGGCCTTTGGTATGATGTGAGCTTCCATGAAGGCGCAGTCTCTTTACGAGCTGTGCCAGAGCGTGTGAAGCGTGCAGATCCTGTCGTGATGGCATTTGACATTGAGACGACGAAGCAGCCTCTCAAATTTCCCGACGCTGAGATCGACGCGATTATGATGATATCCTACATGATTGATGGACAAGGTTTTCTGATCACAAATCGCCAGATCATCAGCGAAGATATTGAGGACTTCGAGTACACCCCGAAAGATGAGTATGAAGGTCCATTTATTATCTTTAACGAGCCAGACGAAGTAGCCTTGTTGCGGCGTTTCTTCGCCCATATTCAGGAGGCAAGGCCAACTGTGATTGCGACATACAATGGTGACTCGTTCGACTTCATGTTTGTCGACGTGCGCGCACGAATTCATGGGATCAATATGAAGCATGAAATTGGCTTCGCGAAGGATGCTGATGACGAGTACAAGAGTCGGCATTGCTCACATCTCGATTGTTTCCGCTGGGTGAAGCGAGATTCGTATTTGCCACAAGGAAGTCAAGGCCTCAAGGCTGTCACAGTGGCTAAACTGGGTTATGATCCGATGGAATTGGATCCTGAGCTCATGACACCCTATGCATCGGAGCAGCCGCAAACACTCGCACAGTACTCAGTATCTGATGCAGTTGCTACGTACTACTTGTACATGAAGTATGTGCACCCTTTTATTTTTTCACTATGCAACATCATTCCTCTGAACCCGGACGAAGTCCTTCGGAAAGGAACAGGCACTTTATGTGAAACACTGTTGATGGTGCAGGCATACAAAAGCCATATTTTGATGCCAAATCGACACATCGACCCAATTGACAACACTTATGAAGGCCATATTCTTGAGTCAGAGACATATGTCGGCGGACACGTAGAGGCCTTGGAGGCTGGCGTGTTTCGTAGCGACATTCCCACAGACTTTCGAATCAATCCATCGTCCATTCAGATGCTGATTGATGACCTGGATCACGCCCTGAACTTTAGCATTACGGAGGAAGGACGCATGACACTGGACGATATCGAAAACTATGACGAGGTTCGCGGCACGATCTGTGGCATGCTTGAGGCGCTACGAGACAAGCCCATTCGACAGGACAAGCCGCTGATCTATCACTTGGACGTCGCTGCGATGTATCCGAATATCATGTTATCGAACCGTTTGCAGCCTGATTCGGTGGTAGACGAAGCCATGTGTGCATCATGCAACTTTAACAGACCAGGGATGACGTGTGACAAGCGGATGAAATGGGCATGGCGTGGCGAGTATTTTCCCGCGAAACGAGATGAAATCAATATGATTCGGCATGCACTTGACATGGAGACGTTCCCAGGACGTGATGACCGACAGACAAAGACACGCACGTACCAAGACTTGAGTCCGTCTGAGCAATCGGCGCTTCTACAGAAACGACTTGCTGATTACAGTCGCAAAGTGTACAAGCGCGCTCATGACACAAAAACTGTGATTCGCGAGGCGATTATTTGCCAACGAGAGAATCCATTTTACATCAACACGGTGCGGGACTTCCGGGATCGTCGCTACGAGTATAAGGGCCTACTGAAGAAGTGGAAGAAGAATCTTGAAAAGGCAAACGAGGGAGGTGCTCTCAACGACACATTGGAAGCGAAAAAGATGATTGTGTTGTATGACTCGCTCCAACTCGCACACAAGTGTATTCTGAACTCGTTCTATGGATATGTGATGCGCAAGGGAGCACGCTGGTACTCGATGGAGATGGCTGGAATTACGTGTCTTACGGGTGCGACGATTATCCAGATGGCGAAGGAACTTGTCGACGGTATTGGACGGCCGCTTGAGCTTGACACGGATGGTATATGGTGCATGTTGCCAGGCACATTTCCTGAAAATTTTACGTTCCGCTGTCGGAACGGGAAGCCATTTGGCGTGTCGTACCCTTGTACTATGCTCAACTACATGGTACATCAGCGATTTACAAACCACCAGTATCATGACTTGGTCGACTCGCAGACGGGCGAGTACAAGGTCCACAGCGAGAACAGTATTTTCTTCGAACTGGATGGTCCGTATCGTGCAATGATATTGCCTTCCAGCAAGGAAGAAGATAAACTGCTGAAGAAGCGATATGCCGTATTTGATGAAGACGGCTCCCTTGCCGAACTGAAAGGCTTTGAAGTGAAACGCCGTGGCGAGCTGCAGCTCATCAAAGACTTTCAGAAACAAATCTTTAGCAAATTTCTGCTCGGCGACACGCTCGAAAGCTGCTATGCGGCCGTAGCTCGCGTTGCAGATCAGTGGCTCGATGTCTTATACAGCAAAGGCTCAACGCTACATGACGAGGAGCTCATTGATTTGATTGCTGAAAACAAGAGTATGTCGAAGCTCTTGAGTGAGTATGGCGCACAAAAGTCGACCGCAATCACCACGGCGAGACGACTTGCTGAGATCTTGGGACAGCAAGTAGTCAAGGACCGCGGTCTCGCGTGTAAGTTCATCGTGTCTGCGAAGCCGCATGGTGCGCCTGTGACGGATAGAGCAGTGCCTGTGGCTATTTTCAATGCTGAGCCGGACATCAAGGCACACTTCTTGCGTCGCTTTCTTCGGGACCCATCGCTGAATAATTTTGATCTGCGACACATCCTTGACTGGAACTACTACATTGATCGATTTGCTGGTGTGATCCAAAAACTTATCACGATCCCGGCCGCCATGCAAAAGATACCCAACCCAGTGCCTCGTGTGCGCCATCCCGACTGGCTGATGAAGCGAGTGGCTGCGCGAGAAGATAAAGTGTCGCAGGTCAAGCTGGATCGCATCATGACAAGTGAGGCGGTGCGATCACGATCGAAAGTTGTCACTGCAGGTGTAGCGTCCCCGGAGCAAGAAACGCGTTCGAGAGTCGATCCCGCACGCGTCTCTGACCCGATGCAACAGCCCAAATTGACGAGTGAGCGTGATGTTCCGATTCCATCGATCGACGAAGACTATCCGGGATGGGTATCGGCCATGCGGGGCCGTTGGCGCAAGCAGCGTGCAGAACGGCGCGGCATCGAGCGGCCCAGGACAACACTGGGTGGCCTTCTTGAAGAGCGCAGTTCGGCAATGGCCTCTGCAACGTGGGATATCGTACAACTCGCACCGACGATTCGACCTGGCGAGTTCCGCATGTGGGTACTCGTAGATCGCCAGATGCATGCACTTCGGCTTCAAGTACCGAGACAAGTGTACGTGAATTTCCTCAAGCCTCCGCAACCTGGCATGCTTCGTGCGTCATACCAAGCGGAAGTTGTGCATCGCACACTGCCACGCGGCGCGAAAGTACATCACTTGATGCGATTCACCATCCCCGAGAGCGAGTACGTTGCAAGAGAGGCACATTTTTCCATGCTACTGAATCACCCGAACGTCGATGCAGTGTATGAAAAGCAGGTGCCTCTTGACGTGCGAGCGATCATGCAGCTGGGCTCAGCATGTGTCCTCCGGCCTGACGTCCGCTTGAGTCATGCTCTTGAAACTGGCTTGAAACTTGCGGATCTCGCACATGCCCCTGCAGCAAGTCAGTCGTTCTACTTACGTGGCGGTCGTTCTATGCGGTGCTTATATTTGTACCATGCCTCGGATCAGAAACGTCATGTATTTGTACTGGTCAGCAGCGATGGTGCGACAAAGGTCCACCTCGTCGACTCCGCTGGTCTTAAACAGTGGCCATCTATTGATGCGCTGTATGCAGAGCGCTTGACTGCCATGAAATCGTTGGGACGCATCGTCGATGGCCAGGGCGCTTTTGACTACCCGGCATCTTTATCGACACAGATGGTCGATGTACATACAACAGAAACACATGCATTCCGTGCGTTGGTGAGAGACATCCGCGATGCACGTGCATCGCGACAAGGAGCAGCGATCCTGGCCATTTGCACTTCGCGCCCTCTATCGTATTATGAAGCGGCAATGCATGTGACAACCGAGCTTCCTATCTTACTGGTGCCCGCTTCACGGGCCGAAGACTCTATGCCAGCGCTCGGCTGGCAACCTTACGCAGCGCGCCGCATGGTCAACTGCTACCTGCGCACGTCCGTGTGGCTTAGCCGCTGGATCGAATTGGCTGCGCACCTGGATATTCCATTAGGTAACATGGCGCGTGACTTTGCCATCTTTGGCAGCGATCTCGATATGGCTCGTCGGTTGCAGCAAAATGACATGGTCCTGTGGTGGTCACCGAGTCCACGGCCTGATTTGGGTGGGCGCGAGGACGATGCACACCCTGGAGGAGGCGGCGCCGCTGAAGATTGGGACGCATTGGAAGTCACGAATCCGGGTGCGTATGCAAATGTGTGTCTCGAGGTGCAAGTGACAGACCTTGCCCTCAACTGTGTGCTACAAAACGCTAGCGTACATGCTATGGAAGGCATCGGCGCAGCGTCGATGGCTCTCGACACAGCGTCGCATTCATTGGATGAGTATGCGCGTGGCCAAGTGCCAGTATCAGCAGACTTGGGCGATGCTGTGTTGACATCTCAAACATTTTCTACGGTGCGCAGCATGGTGCGTGCCTGGTACATCGATAAAACTCGCGGCCTGTCAACATGCGCATCGCTTCTGGCCGACAATTTTTGGCGCTGGGCAAGCAGCTCAAAGTCGGCTTTGTTTGAGCCGGCTTTGCAGCGGTTTGTGCATCGGCTTATGCGGAAGACTATGCTTCAACTACTGGCAGATCTACGGCGCTTGGGTGTGCAAGTTGTTTACGCAAGCTATTCGCGACTGTTGCTACTTACAAATCGCCCCACAGCGGGAAGTGCAGTGGCTTATGGCCGCTACCTCATGAGCGCTGCAACGACGCCTGATGTATTCCGTCACATTAACCTGTCTATTGTGCACATTTGGGAATATCTTATATTTCTCGACATGGCAAATATGGGCGGCGTCATTGCACACGAGCCAGAAACCACGGACCTGCCTGAGGACGTCGACATCGAGATGGCTTGGAACGTGCAAGCGTTCCTACCTCAAGCGCTGCAAGACCGCTTCGCGAAGATCGTCGGCGTATTTATCTATGAACTGTATCAAGCGAAGCGGATCATGCATGCCCGTTTCGCTGAGCGCCCCGTCATGCGAGTACTTTCACAAAACACACAGCCAGCCGAGTCGGCAGCTGCTGCTGCTGCAGGCGTGGCTGAAGACAAGGAGTCACCACAGCACGCTAGTTCGGAGAATGCACAACACATCGTGGCACACGTCATGACGCCTCGCTTGCTACGAACGGTAAATGAGATACAGGAGGAGCAGAAAGGGCCTATGGACGCTGAAGCGTGGAGATTCCCGCAGCTTCCTGGCTCGCATCTTACGATGACGAATCCTACGCTCGAGTTTATCAAAGCCACAACACGGGTCCTTGCACTGCAGAAAGATGCCGCACTTGAAGCGCAGGTATGCAAGCGCAACCTGCTTGATTTGATTGGCGTGCGTGAATTCTCACCAGCCGCTGAATGGCACAATCCATGCCTGCCATTCCGTCTGCCCTGGGTCATTTGCCACTTCTGCAACGATGATCGTACTCTTGACTTGTGCCGGGACCCTGACCTGATATCTGCACGCGAGGACCGCCAATGGGCTTGCACAAGATGCAATACTCTGTATGACCGCACGAACATTGAGTTGCGTCTGATTACCCTAGTTCAACAACAAGTCGCACAGCATGCCGTCCAGGATTTGCACTGCAGTCGTTGCGGCCGCATCAATACCAGCAATCTAGCCTCCTACTGCATCTGCTCAGGTTCTTGGGTCCACAAGACGTCGCCAGCTGACACGCGCCGCCGCTTGCTTCATGCACTTGCCATTGCTCAATTCCATGCATTCCCACTGCTAGAAGCTACGGTCCAAATGTGGCTCGCGAATACGTAATGAAAGGCCAAGTGTGGAGGAACTTGCAGAAGCGAACGTATGTTTTTCGCGCACATTTGTAATACGACCAACCACATCCATTAGATTAGATCTCGTACGACATTTTTTGCCACTCAGACGCACAACACGTCCTTGGATCCTGCCATGACTGAAGTCCTCCCGCCTACGGGAAGCGCCGGACCTGCTGCCGGGATAACATCTGTCGCTCGGCCTTTGCCTGATCAAATCCCAGAGAATGCTCCGGAGCACTGCCCAGGCGTCGAATCAGACGCCGCTGGTCATGCTAATGCGTGCCAAGGCTGTCCGAATCAAAACCATTGCCAAACAGCTCCAAAAGGTCCAGACCCTGATCTTCCTATCATCCGTGAGCGCATGAAGTGCATCAACTCTAAGATCCTTATATTGAGTGGAAAAGGCGGCGTGGGCAAAAGCACGTTCACATCGCAGCTTGCTTGGGCCTGTGCTAGCGATCACGCCACACAAACGGCCGTGCTCGATATCGACGTGTGTGGGCCATCTATTCCGACAATTTTAGGTCTTAGGAACCAGTATGTACACGCTTCTTCATCGGGCTGGACACCTGCTTTTGTGTCGGACAACCTGTCGTGTATGTCTGTCGAGTTCCTTCTTCCGTCCAGTGAAACAGCCATCATTTGGCGTGGACCAAAAAAGAACGGCTTAATCAAGCAATTTCTTAAAGATGTAGACTGGACTGGTGGAATGGATGAGCTGACAAGTGACAAGTGTCTTATTGACTACCTGCTCGTTGACACGCCACCAGGTACGACGGACGAGCATCTATCAATTGTCGGCTTCCTACGCGAGTCTGGCATAGACGGGGCCGTCATCATCACGACGCCCCAAGAAGTGTCTCTTCAGGATGTTCGCAAGGAGATCTCTTTTTGCAATAAAATGCATGTGCCGATCATTGGCGTCGTTGAAAACATGGCTGGGTTTGTGTGTCCTGCTTGCCATACACGCTCCGACATCTTCTATCCATCGACTGGTGGCGCACAAGCTCTGTGTGATGAGCTTGGACTTACATTTCTCGGAAGTGTCCCCATTGACCCACGCATCGCAAGGTGCTGTGACGTGGGAGAAAGCTTTGTGGAAGAGTATCCCGAGAGCCCAGCAAGCGAGGCATACCTCTCGATTATTGCCAAGATCAAGGAACGTGTGGCGCAAAAGGGCACATAAATGTGACGGTTGACTTGTGAAGAATGTGAAGCATTTACATCTATAAACTCATACCACGCGATCCTAACGTGATGGAGCATGGTTTGCAGAGACGCAACTGGCCACCAGCGTATGATCCAGAGCACTTGTTGCATACCAGACCAGCACATCCCTGGCACAGCCGCTTTACATCCAGGAAACCAAAGCGTCGTTCGCACCTCCCAATGCATTGCTCCTGGACATGAGGTGGCACAATGGCACTGCCTGGCAACGCCCATGTATATACTTGGCCCATTTCGTCGCCCGAACAGAGTACAGACGCACACGGCGAATAAATGCATGTGATCTTCGCAGGCGCATCCCGTACTTTGTGAATAATGCTTTTTTCCAGACACCAGCGCGGTGGCGATGCACGAGCATGGTTTGATACGATGTCCCATAGCACGATGGTTCCGATATGGCCTGTGACAAGCACGCCCAACTTGCCCACGTGAAACTCGCGTGCAACGAACTCCATGCTAGAAGGCGGGTCGTTCGTAGCGCTTCGCGTACTTTGGTGAACAAGCAAGACACCATTGATGGACCAGATCCACACCTCGAATCCGGCGGCGGCGGCGATCCACCCACGCTGGTGATCGATCGCCACGAGATTCACAGGCTGATCTGGTTCAGTTAGCTGCCGTACGAATCTGTGTCGATGCAGGTCCCAAACAATCGCCGTTTGGTCGGCACTTCCCGTCACGGCGATGCCCCACGTCGAGGAGACAGCTAAACAGAGTACGGCCCCTGTATGGCCACATAAAGAAGCTCGCATTTCGAGATGTGGTGACGGGAGCTGTAGAGCATATAGCTGCGTCATGCCATCGTCAGACCCAAACACGACCATGTCACTGAGAGCAGCGATGCAAGAGATGCGTCCTACGGCTGCGTGCTCTAACATCGCCAAGAGATCGCCCTCTTCGTCGATAAAACGCACAGAGTTGTCGACATAGCCAAATGAGAGACTCAGCTTGGTGCCGGCAAGCACAATCTGGTCGCGTGTAGATGCAATGAGAGTGTTGGGCTCTCCACTAATATGTATGACAGGACCGGGCGCATGCGTAACGGGGAATCGTCCTTGGAGCAAAAAGGCTGGGTATAAGAGGAGGTCTGCCGTTGCGTGCCAAGGCTCTGGATCCAGCCGCGGCGGCCGGGGCGGATGTGCGCGCGTGAACAACTGTGTGGGAGTCTGTCCAAAGTTGTGCACAACTTGTGCAGCAGCTTGACGCTCAAGGAGTGAGTCGATGCCTTCCAAGTCCACGCTGTCTGCGTAGGACATGGGATGGAATACATTCGTTGCCGCGACTGCCTCGGGGCCGCGTGACTTGTACCCGAAAATAAGGTCGATCCACTCGTGCAAATGTTCGCTGACATAGTCAGATTCGAGAGCCTCGCGGTGCTTTTGGACAAAGAGAAATGGATCATTCTGAGCCCATGGCGGCAAAACCACATGGTTTACCGGGACACCGGCTTGTGTGGTACCAAAGTTGAAGCCATGCATATTTACGAACATTTCAGGGAGAAAGAAGAATTCAGGAATGAGCTCGCGCACGTCTGCGCGAGAGCGCTCGCTTGCCGAGGCCCATGCGCTGCCAACTGAGGCGAAGATGCGGTCAGGCAGGTCGAAGGAGCCGCCATTCAGGCTGAGCAGAATTTGTGAGAAAGGCATGACTCGTACAAGAAAGCCACACACGCTTGTGGCTGTCGAGTAGTGAGTGCCATAATGGAATGGCTCTAGCTGCACCTGCTGTAGCTGCTCGTAGCGGTCGACGAACTCGGCATGTCGGGATGGCGTTTGCGCACCCATGGGTTTGTCAAGCTGACGATAACACTCGGGGCGCTCCAGGTCGAGTGACGCACTATCGTAGTCTGCAAGTACCCATGGGAAGATCGGGAACTGCGTCAGGTCGTTCATCGTGCGCCCAGCGATCGTGTTGAGTATCATAAGGTAGTCCGCGTTGGATATGCGCCGTTCTTGCCATGCGAGCGTCTCGCGACCGACAGGTGCGCGGCGTAGCACAACGCCGGTGATGCGTGCAGGTGCCAACGGAAGCTCGCGAATGCCCTCGACAAGCGCTTCGCTGTCCAGAAAGACACGCGGCACTTTAGTTCGTACAATGTCCTTGAGCCGCTTCATCTGTGCCTGCGTGGAGAGGACGAGGAGACAGCTCTGGCCATCGTGGGAGAAAAGTTCAAGCGCTGTCGGACGGTGAAGCCAAGCACGATCCAAGCATAGGCGCAGGCGGTCCCAGCGCCACTTTTGGACAGGCTCATTGCTCTGTGTAATCTGACCCACGCCAGCAGCCAGAATCAAAGCATCGCGTTCGTGGGATGGCGCATCCCAGACATTGACGATCTCGCCATTCGGGCGCTGGAAGTAGTCATCGAGTAGGTACATGTGCCGCGTGCCGACAATCAAGAGACTACTTTGCAGATCGATGCCCACGACGCGGGACGTATTGAGAAGGTCCTCGACACTTTCGCCTGGCTCGAGTGTGCGCAGAATACAGCGCACCTTGTCCTCGAACTCCTCAGGAGGCGGAATGGGTACTGGCGCCGTGACTGCTGCTGAGGCCGCGTGTGCAGAGCGTCCAGAGAATGGCGCAGTGAGTGCATCAGATGGCATGCCCTCCATGGGCGTGTTGATATCGACGAGTTCCGGGAGGGGCGTCGCATCCTGCTCTGAGACATGCAGATGCATGTCAGGTGCATGTGGCATAGATACGGACACACAAGACACATGCTGGGGCACGGCCCACAGTTTGATCCGCGCACGACCAGGCCCTTCGGTGGGATCAAGGCACCAGTTGCCAGAGGCCTCTGGTGACGAATGCAAGCGGAGGAGATCGCGGGACTCGGTCCATTGGCGCCGAATGAAAGCGACGTCTTCGCGTGCATCCTGTGCATTGCGAGCAGCGCGCAACGCGTCGTTTTCCCTGAGCGCGGCATGCCATTGTCCAATGCGCTCGTGTACTTGGAGCTTGTTCAAGACCTGCGGCGAGACGTGAGGAGTCCATGCCTTGACGCGGTTCCGGCACAAGCTGGTGAGGAACGCCTGTTGCGATGCAAAGGTAGACGCCCACGTGGAAGCAAAAGGAAGAGGGTCTGGCACCTGGTCGAGCGGAAGCTCAACAAGGTCCGGCCAATTCGCGCCGATGAACGTGAGACACAAGCAGGCGTGCCGGTCGGCCGATGCACGTTGGACAAGCCACGCATGATACACGACGCACTGGATGAAGCCTAGGTCGGAAGCATCCGTGAACATGAAAGAGCGAGCTTCATAGCAGAACGCAAGCGCCGTCGAAGCTTCCTGAGCAGCAAATGCATGCAGCACATTACGCTCGAGTGCTAACGTTGTCTGCATGCGCGTTTTGAACGAGACGAGGTTCGGTGGCGCATACACGACAAGCTGGGCGAGATCAAAGATGCGGAGCTGTAAAAGCAGCGAGCGCAGCGACTCATTCGAGGCCATCTCCAGCAAGTCTGAGACAAGCTCGAGCGTGTGGCGCAGTACGGTGCGCTCGCGGATGAGTCGATCTAAATGCACGAATAGCGGCGTGTAGACAGAGATGCACAGGCGCGACTGCATCAGCGGATCTGGTGTTGGCATGGCCGAGTGCAGGTTGTGCAGGAGTGTGAGCGTGTGCGAAGAAAGAGTCAGCTCGGCAATCCGTGCTGCTAGCATGTCAAGTATATTGTCGCAAAGAGCGGCAACGCGGGGACCGCACGGCTCGTCAATGAAGCGCGGCGCCGTGGCACGGAGCAGGGAGACGAGCGTCGGAGCGAGCATCAGCAGAGCACGCACACTCTCATTTCGAGAGTGCGCAACGAGCAAGCGGACGGAGTCTTCCAGCACAGCCAGCCTCGTCGTGTCGGCCAGTGCCATGGGAAGTGATGCGCGCCGCTTCTTGGGTGCGAATCGGCATGCCATAAGGCCGTGTGTCAGGCACTGCACTATTACACGCAGTGCCTGTGCATGACAGATATCCTGGTCGTATGCTCGAGGAGCAAATGTCCTGAACAGCGATGACTTCGGCAGTCGTGTGCCAAGAAACAGGGTCCACATCCATGGCATCACACACGGCACGTCCCAGTACATTGGCAGCGTCCGTTCCAGCACACGGAAACCGCCGAGCCGCGTCCATGTTTGCGCCAGCGACGGCGACGCGCTCAGCAGCATGCCGATCAGCTCGAGAACGTTCGGCACGTCTTCGCGTGCCAGGCCAGGACGCGCAAGAATCATGAGCCACTTGGCGTGCACGAGCTCAGCGACCATCGCCACACGCTTTGTATCGTCGGACAGCATGCGTACAAGCACATCGAGCCATGCACGTGCCATAACGAGCGTCCGGGTATTTGGCTTTGCACACCGAGGCACCAGCGTTGCCGCACACTCAATCGGAGGGTATGGCGAATCGGCATCTGTTCGTGCACGCGACGCACCAAGCGCTTGCGGCGAAGGAGCGGTCTGACCAAGCGTCATGGTAATAAAGTGCATGGTCGCCTGGACGTTTCGCGGACGGAAGTAGTGTTCCAGGGCAGTTTTGACGGTGTCAGTCAAGAGCTCGACGGGGACGAACGGCGCTGCCCGAGCAAATTGGATGATGCGCCGAACAAGATGCACATCTCGCAAACGGCGGCTTCCGAGTGGCAACACACGGCGAAAATGCACCACGTACGCCAGCTGCACATCATACGGCGCATGCGCCCAGAGAGAAGTGTCAAGTAGGACAGTGCGGTACAGCGGAATGTTGGCTAGCCGCCCGTCGGGCATGATGGCTTCTTCCAGCAAGTGCACAATGTCCGGTGTCAGCATATGCAGCTGGGACCGTAGAAGTGCTCCCAGCATGCTGTACGCTTGCAAACGCTCAGCGTCTTCAGCGAGACGCCACGAATGCGTTACGAGGCGCAGGAAAAGACGCACAACATGCACGAGTGCACGACTCGTGTCGGCACGCTCAATGAGCGCAAGCAGCACAGCGCAGCCGCCAATGCCCCATACCGCCTCATCAAGTGCGCGAGGACGACGCACCGTTGGCAGGCCCTGGACCACGCCGTGGCCATGAGCTACACGTGCAGCGTCAGAGATGCGCGCGACGGCCTGATTCAAGACAAGAACGGCAGACTTTGTGCGAAGCGTGTGAGCCGCCTGCAGGTGAAAGTAGAAGCCAGACAGAGGGAATATGTCGGCAGCCGCTGAGTACATCGCTGTACGCAAGGCGACATAGGCCTGGCTCAAAGTCTCTGGGTCACTGGCCTCGGCAAGAGCATCCAAACGCGCTTGCATGTGCGCCATACCAGAGTAGGTTAAAAACCTAGCGAGTGGGCCTTGCAGGTTGCCTGTATAGAGTGGCATGAGCTCATGTAAGAGTCGCGGCACACTAGACGACACCACTCGGTCGTGCAGAAACGCCGACGACAGCGACCACATCACGTACGATCGACCACTCGAGCGCACAGGTATTGCGCCAAGGGACACAGACGCAGGATGCGGAAAAGCACCAGGCCACGGTACCTGCAGCGTACACGCGCGTTGACCGTCCACATACACATGTACCGTTGACTCAACATTCGGTGTCGATTTTGCATGCGTCAGGACAATGTGGTGAGGAGTCCGGAGGGCCAGCTTCGTGCGTGGAAGCGCATACGTGCCTTGACCCAACCCTCCTGGCTTGTACACGAGTGACTGTAGCCCCAAGTCGATGGAAATACGCAGCGACGCACCCTCAGGCCCCAACTGCAGGATATCAAGGACGGCAGGCATCTCGTGCTGTACTTCTATCAGCTCCAACGTGAGCGCAAGTGTAAACCCCGTCGACCGTGCATCATCCGGAGGAAATGGCCGGTCTAATGCAGTAAGTTGCACACCAGCCGTGGTCGATGCCGACGCTTCATCAAACGCTTCAAACATAAGCGATGAAGGTCGATGGACGGCCAACGCTATATCATACAAGAGATCAAGCAGATCGCAATTGGCATCAAGGGACGGTGTCTGGAGCAAGTGTGCGAACACAGCACGAATATCTTTGGCATTCTTAATGCCATCTTGCAGTAAGAGACGCAGAACGCGTTCCTCCCACGGTGCCGGACGCTTTTTCATCCAGGCTCCGAGCACACGAGAAAGGACGGCCGTGCGTGAGAGTACGACGGCATTTCGGATACTTGTGCGAAGCAAGTCGTAGAGCAGGATATACGTGGTATGTCGAACGTAGGAGGAAGCTGACGTGTCGGAGTCAGCAAGCCGCAACGCACAATATAGCGCATGCGGATGGATGATGGCACGCGTCTTCCATCTTGGCCACGCATCAAGGTCACCATCATCAAAGTCGACATCCTGACTTGCACCACATTGACCGCTGGCTAGGGCTTCACTGACACCTCGGAACTGCTTTACTCCCTCGGCGACATCGCCAACGCCGATGCCAAATAGCAAAGCAACAACACGATCACTCATCGAAACTGCATCATTCAGCGACACAACCAAACTGTCCCATCCCAGGATCTGCTCAAATGAAAGCAGGTTGTCTCGACTGTGGGTAATGGCGTCAGTGAGGATCGACAACGCTAGGAACAATAACTGAGAACCATGCGCTTTCGTTGGGCCATTCGCTTCATCACTTTCCCGCTGCACAGCAGCAAGAAGTCTCCCTATAGCTAGAAAGCCGCCACACTCGCCAAATCCTTCATAGACAGGCGCACGGCGCCCGCCGTTGTGCAGCAGAAGTGTATGGATTTCGGTGGCCACTTCCTGCATGGTATCATAGTCGGTAGAGGAACACGCATGAAGAGATTCTACGAGCGAACCGAGCCGCGCTCCAGCGCGTTCTTGCCGCTCTTGCTCAAGAACAGATGCTGAGGGCGAAGAACTCCAAGCCTCGGTACCGTGCATGACCGCGCTCAAAGGCGGCGAAGTCTGAGCAAGCATGAGTGGGCTGCGCACGCTGCCGCTAGTATCTCGATGCATCCATGAGGACTCTGGCTTCACATTCGACATCACCTCCGGCGCCCGGTGGCGACTCGATAGTGAACAAGATGAATTCGAAAAGCGTTGGCCTTTTTGATTCGCCTCCGCACGACACACGCACGAGAGAAGAGTTTCGCCTCTCCCACCCCCCACCCAAATGGCACGGCGGCGCACGGTCGCGGTAGAAATTCCATTTGTATAGATACACACTTCCATACTTATAGAGCTTTGGCACGTCATCTTCTACAAACCATCTGGTCAATCGCGACACAGAGCACTGAGACTTTGTTTCGTCTCCCTTTACGATGCCGGGGCAGCTCCATCCTGCATCGGCTGGACATCGCTGCTGGCCTGCTTTGAATAGTCTGTATACGAGTCAGTGTTGCCATCGCACACACCTTCCATCTCAGCGTCCAAATCCTCTAGCGTCTTTGTGGGACGCGCCTCCTTACGACGCTTCGCCTTGGCATGACGCTTCGCAGCCCTAGCGCTCTTACCAGCACCAGACGGGTTCTGTTTCTGTGGCTGTGCAGGCGCAGCCATCGTCGCACGCGCAGGGTCCACCACGACCTCGATTTTCAGGGGACGCTCTGCGAGTGTGAGCATTGCAACACGGCCTGCTGCTGAAAATACATACTGCCATCAATCAAGCGGTTGTTGTACTGCGCATATGCACGCGACGCATCCTCAGCACGCTGAAACTCAACGGTCACCACACCAGTCGACTGGCCATTTGCTCGATAACTCATCAGAACCCGGCGGAGTGGCCCGATAGTCGTGGAGAAGAGCTCCTTCACCTGCGCCTCAGTCACATCCATCGGCAAATTGCTCACAATCACCTTGCCGCCCTGGCCTTGCGCTCCACGGCCAGGGAACACAACAGGTGGTTGCTGGCGGTTAGCTTGGCTGACGGCAGCCGCCGTAACAGCGCTCCCAAGTGCGGCAGCCTTGGCACCCTTTCCGCGCGAGAGACTCGATTGACGAGCACCCGAGCTGCGACGAGGACGCGGCGTCTGCTTGCGCTTTGTAGAGATAATTTCGTCCAGTGCTGCCAGATCGTCAGTCGCCAATCTCGCTGATGTTCACATACACTTGTCCAGATTCGATGCCTGTTGAAATTGTTAACGCAAGAAAAAAAAAAACAAACAAATCGTCAAAGCCAATGCCACCCTGTAAGTAATGTTATCCATCAACACGCCAGGTCCGCGAGCGTCGGGAACCGGGAAAGAAAGAGAACCTATCCGTCGTATAGCAGAGCTTGCGCTCCATTCTCATGTCATGCTTCATGCCTAAATGAAGACTTACAAGCGCCATGGGATATTGAAGATGCGACGCCTCTGTCCCTGTATATGCATTTGGCGTCATGGGTAGGTGCCCACAGCCGTTGCGCCGCCAGTTTTCCACTCTGAAACGTCTGAAACACACTTGGCATCAATCTTCTCCCAAACCCAAGATAAGGGTGCCCTGTCTCATAGTAGATCCCAGTGAGATCTTGATACATGAGGCGATGCATATGAGTGCATCCATCCGATCAGGCCGAACGAAGATCTCCTTGTCTTCCCCCGGTCCCCTCAGGAAGAGAGGATTTATTTTACGCATCCGCCAACTTCCTTCTGCTTCACGGGTTCCCGTATCATTCAAATGCTAACCATGATTCAATCTCTTTCGTTCAAGTTATGTGTTTGACCGATCGACACGCCCTCTGAAGAAAGTGATGCAGGCCGTGGTAAAACAGATAATGCCCTTGGATGTAGGGACTTTACTCCTGTACGCTCGGCCTCGGCCCACTACCTCAGACAGACCCACCGCCCGTATCCCACTCGCCTCTTACTCCCCTCTGCTCGCCCCTCCTGCGACATCTCTACCCCATTAGGCCCAAAACGAAGCAGCTTGGAATGAGCTCGGCCGAGAATAGGCGGTCGGTCTTCTTGCATTGGTAATCCGTAAAACCCCGAGCACTTCCAGCTTTGGAGCGCTAGTAGGGTGGGTTGTTGCCTTTGCACACACACAGTAGCAAGAATGCGTCCCAGCAGTATTGTTCAAAGTGGCATGCCTTCGGGCGAAAAATGGGTACGTAGCAACTAAAACCAAAGTATGCTTACGCTCTCGAAGATCGGCTGGTGGGGTGCGTTTGGTGGCCCAGCTCAAAAGGGCATCAAGACGTACTGTAAGTGTTTTTTTACAAGTTGCTTGTTGTGTTTGAACAATGCTAACACGAATTCACAGCGGTCTCTCCATTCCAGCAGAACCCATTCGCCGGCGTGCTTAAGGGATATATGTTCAATGGCTTCCGCCGCGCCGTGAAGCATATGCCTTACTCAGGTATTCCGTTCTTGGTCGGTTACTTTATTTACTCCTGGGGCAATAAAGAATACAACTACGTGAACTCGAAGGAAGGTCACCTTGCTCATGCAGGAGAACACTAAATTTGTGTCTTATTGGCCTCTGTAATGTATTTACTCGAGTTCAGGGTCGCTCTGTGCGAGACTGACATGGCTCGTTTCCATCCCATTCTGCAGTGTCTCTCTATGTAGCATATGTGCAGAATTGGGCTCTATGATATACTGTTTACAGCGAGCGATCTTCTTAGTATATTTTGGCTGCTTACTCTTCATCAAGTTGCATGTCATCAGTGTCACTCTGACCTTCGCGAGGAACTTTCGGCCGTTCGTCCTTAGAATGAGTTCGTAAGTGCGAGCTTCGTCGTAGGCTATCTTGGCTGGGCCAATGCAAATAGTCTGTGAGCCGGGACGCTGACATCGACTGGGCTGGGAGACTCGCACGTTTGTCATCGGCCGGCGTGAACTGGCGTCGCTCACGAACAAAAGGCGATGACACTGGCCGACTTGACGGCCTCCGGGAATTGAGCTTGTGACAAGAAGGGCATATGTACTCTGTAGACGTGTGAGTGAAAGTACTGTGAATGCGGTCATACATACGAATTTCATGAAGCTCATTTTTCGGTACAAGACCATTGTGTCGGAAACAATGACGGCAAATCAGTGCATACTGCTGGTCCTCTGGAGTAGCACCGTAGGGATCTGTACCTAGAATCATGTCGGCAAGTTTGTCCATCCAGCCACGAGGATATGGTGGTTGTGGTGACGGCGTTCGGTACGGACGACTTTCAGTATTGCCTTGAGCACTTGGCACGCCAAGCACGGGAAGACCAGAAATCGGCGGTGCGAGTGATTTCAGCAGCTCAAGCTGACCAGTCCTCTGCTCGTCACTCGGGTTCGAGCCCTTAGAGGAGTTTTGCAGTGTATCACTGGACGCATGACGACGAAGGGACAGAGTGGAACTTCGCCTCAGAGGCTTACTGCTTGTTTCGAATCTAGGCTGAATAGAAGGAGGGTTGAGTTGTGGGCGCTGCTTCTCCTCGTCGTAACGTTCCAACAAGTTATTGAGATGATCGAAGTCCGTAGCTTTCTTGATTTCGTTGATCTTTTCCCGCTTCTGCTTGCGGAGTGTATTAAGATGCGTCTCTTGGGCACGCTCAAGACGTCGGAACCATATTGACACTAGTCGGTGTAACACGGCAATGAACAAAGGCGTCCCTAACAAAAGCACCACAACGACAAGTGATCGCGAGGCAGCCCACTCCCGACCCCAAAAGAACGACGAGCATATCCAGAGTACAATGAGCGACACAATCCACAATGTGATCATAATTTGTAGTACATTGTGAATGGCTCGTCGTTTCCGTGCTCGTATATCGACCAGGGTAGACTCTGTCGTCCGAATTTCTTTTTCCAGGGCATCGAGAATGGTCTCATAATCAAACGTGTTCGACCATGACCATCTTGTGAATGGATTCCACGCTTTCGGCCACCATGGCCACATTGAGCCTGCCATGGCTGCTCAACGCAACAGCAAGGTGGGGAATGCAAACCCACTTGTGTTGTTGTTGTTGCATGGATTTTGGGCCAAATGTCTTATTCAAAAATTGGCCCAATCGCAGTTTCCAGGACTCTCGTGCAAGATTAACTTGCCGCCACTCATACTTAACGTTGCTGCTGCATGGCTGGTCGTGTGTTGCAGCGTCTTTCTCGCCCCAGCCTATGCATTCAAGATGGGACTTACCTATGTTCAGCATTTGTATACAGGACGGTTCCATTCCGCGCAGCATCTTATGCGACGAAAGCGAACGGCTTAAGCTCCTTACCACAAAAGGTTGGAATATCATTCAAACCCCCTTTCAGGTACGTAAGTCCTGACCCTAATGCCGATAAAGAAGCGAAGATCTTTCTCTTGAATCGGCAGAAGATCAATCCATTGTATCTCCCGTTGACTCACTCTATGTGTGCGTAATATATGTGCTCTAATTACACAGGGCTCAAGCATTCAACTGGGTCGAACTACCCCGCAATGTGCTTCTAGTCAAGAAGCAAGGCGATACTCGCGTGAATCAAGCATTTCAAGACATTACTTCTCACATACGACAAGCATTCCCTCATATGAATATATTAGTAGAAGAGCAAGTGGCACAGGAGATGTCACCCATCATTCCAGATCTCATATCAGTTCAGTCAGGTAAGAATGTGCAAATGAGCGTGTGAACTCATGTCCAGACGAACAAGCACTCTTGGCCGAAAAGACGGACTTTGTCATCGCGATCGGCGGTGATGGGTCCATTCTTCATGTATCGAGTCTCTTTGACCAGAACCCTGTGCCGCCCGTCTTGAGCTTCTCTATGGGAACCTTGGGTTTTCTCCTTCCTTATGATATTCAGGCTTTCCCAGTCATTTTAGATGACGTCGTCCACTCACGCTTCATGCTTGCGCTACGAAAGCGCATGTGCATGGCTCTGTGGGACAAGTCACCTGGTGATTGCTTATGGCTGCCTGGTGAACAAGCATGCCGCGAACTGCATTTCATGAATGAAGTGGTTCTTCATCGCGGAAGAGAACCTCACATGACCACCATGGACGCCTTTGTCAATGGTGAACACTTAACACGCACTATTGCAGACGGTCTCATTGTCTCCACGCCAACCGGCTCTACGGCATATTCACTGTCAGCTGGTGGTCCTATTGTGCACCCCTCTGTGTCTACTATGGTCCTAACACCCATAAGTCCGCGCTCCCTGAGTTTCCGGACTATCCTGTTGCCAGACAGTGCTCAGATCCAGATCTTTGTATCGCCCGATTCGCGCTCTCCTGCGGAGGTCAGCGTCGATGGGAGAACTGTCCACACTTTAATCAAGCAACAGTCAGCCAGTGTGCAAATGTCGCCCTTTCCTATTCCATGCATTACTTTTTCTCCAGAGTGCAATTTTGCTCGGCGAAGTGGATCCCTGTCTGATTCCAATGACGCGCCTATGATACACGATGGATGGGTGCACGATATCAACACTCTTCTGCGCTTCAATACGTCATTCACTCCCCGAGGCCATGTTCTCTCGGACGAACAGCGTGCCGAAGCTGCCTACGCAGGAACTGTTCGCGCTAAGCTTGCTGCGCAGCGAAAGAAACAAACTCGCAGGTAGCCAATACAACTTCGTTCAGCTCGCGAAAAATCGAGATATTGTTCACCTGATCGAGTTCCACATAACCCCCTAGCACTGCACTCCCGCCGCTGCCTAACTTCCTTAGCTAGAGTTGGACACGCAAAGACCGACACCTCCAAACCAACCTTGCGGGCAAAAAACTACCTACGCAGGGCAAATTCTAAGAGATCACAGCATCGTTAGGAAACTTGAAGAAAACATTGACTATGAACACAAAGTTTGCCACAGTTTACGAATGGTAAGGCATCAGTGCTGCATCGGATACAATAGCGTGGTGAAAGAAACAAAAAAGGTCATGGGTGTATACACTCAGGAGCGCTCGCCGCGTAGACGGCGCGCAAGCGCAATATCCTTTGGTTGAATTGTCACGCGCTTGGCGTGAATTGCAGCCAAGTTGGTGTCTTCAAACAAGGAGACAAGATAAGCCTCGCTAGCTTCCTGGAGCGCACCAATAGCGGATGACTGGAAGCGAAGATCCGTCTTGAAGTCCTGTGCAATCTCACGAACAAGGCGCTGGAATGGCAGCTTACGAATCAAGAGCTCCGTACTCTTTTGGTAGCGGCGAATTTCACGGAGGGCAACAGTGCCGGGCTTGTAGCGGTGAGGCTTCTTCACTGTTACAAATGTTAGCATTCAATTCAAGTACGCGTGTCAATACATACCACCACCAGCTGTTGGGGCTGATTTGCGCGCGGCCTTCGTGGCGAGTTGCTTGCGAGGGGCCTTGCCACCAGTCGATTTTCGGGCTGTCTGCTTGGTACGCGCCATAGTGGTCGTAGTAAACGATTAAGGGATAGAGACAAACGCCACATGGGACGCGTTGCATCTCCGTCATTATATTATTACATAACCTTGTAGGAACTCGACTTATTTTTACCAGGTGCACCCAATCTTAGGCAATGGCAGGCACCATTGTATTTGTGCTTTCGGTTCTTCATCGTGTCCAATGACACAGCCCGATCGGAGTAACAGCTTCGGACGTGCTGATTCGACAGGGCAAAACTCTGATGTGCATATAAATGGTCTAGTTTGTTACTACAGTCCCGATTGATATGTGACTGGGGCCCAGAAGTAGTGGGGCGAGAGCGCATATCTTGTATTTGCGCAAGAGTGTGGTAAGAGGCCAGGCACTTAAAAAAAGCCATTAGTGGCGTGCATGTAAAATCATAATCTGTCTATGACAATTCGAGTCCGTCATTTCATGAAGAAAGACGATGTAGAATGACAAATTGCCCCTGTAAAGATTCCTCCCATCATACGAACCACCACACGTTCGTGATACGGCAAAGCTATTTCGAGAGGATAGGGCGGCATGATACTGACAGGTCGTCGACAGTGATATACGGCGCCCCCCATATCTCGAGTGACAGGAAAATACGCTGCATTTTAGGGCAGCTTAAGCTGAAAGGGGCGTTACCATAGAGCTGGTTATGCTCGATCACATGCCAGCCATATCTTGCACACCATATGAAATAAGAAGGACTCTACGATTCTAAAAAATTATTGCACACTTGGTCAACCGGTGTCCCGTCTCATTGTTTATCTTGCATGGCAGCAACACCCCGGACCAAGATGAGGGGACGATGGTGCCCACATCACGTGACCATTTCATCAGTCTGCTCCGTCTCCACGATTCAACGATGCTCTTGTGAGTGCGTGTATAGAACGTGTCTTAATTTGCACTAGCTTTGTGTGCAGTGCAACGAGTGCTGCTCGCGTGCGACGCAGCAGTAGAGTCTTTAGTTGCACTACAAGGCGTCGCTGCAACGGATCAAGCGTGCTGAGATCTCGCACAGCACGGCTTTGTGAAGTCTCAAGCCACCAACACAGCAACACGGATCAGAGGGGCATAACTATCGCTAACCATGTCAGAGTTGCCCAGAACCCCCAGAAAAAATCGAAATAGGGGTGCAAACGGTACTTACGGTGATCGGTATGTACATCACGAAGTGCTTACACAACAGCTTTATCCCCAGTCGAGATGGAACGGACTTGCAGGCAGCATTCCAACTCTTGCCAGAGGAAACGTTAACGCCAAGCGGCCGTCACAAACGGAAAAAAATACCCGAATTAGATGCACAGATGGGTACGTACTTTGAAGAGAACTTCTCACATATGCATAGAAGAAGCCAATGAAACATACTCGATGCTTCTTAGCTCGGAACTTTTTGGCGCTGACAGACCGATGTCATCATCACCTTCTTCGCATGGTAACTTGGGCGCATTGTCCCCCACGCGAACTGGAACCATTACTCCACAAACTAGCTCCCCCTCAGCTGTACGAACATACCGCGCGGACTCATTGCCGGCGTCATCATCTAAGAAAAACTTGCTGAGTTTTCGGAGCCCCACCTCCTGTTCCACCACTCCAGCCAGTCGGCGACCAATGGTTGGATCGCCAATGGCCTCAGCTCGCTTGCGTGAAGTAACCGCGTATGATGGTGACATGGATTTGTATGGCTCACATCCATTGGCACGTACCTCTTCTTTCGTGTCACCCAGCTTGTCACCCGCAAGCACACCCACAGGGTTGTTCTCGCCGCATGAGCAAGTCGATTCCCCGGTTCATACAGCTTACAGTACTTCGCCTGTGAAGCCAGAAAGTCAGAGACTTCTTCTGAACGCGCGTGTATCAACACGTGTTGTGAGCAAGGTACCTTACAAAGTCTTGGATGCACCGGAGCTGGCGGACGATTTCTACCTGAACCTTGTCGATTGGTCCAATCAGGATGTGCTTGCGGTTGGGCTGAACAAGTGCGTCTACCTCTGGTCTGCGAGGAACTCAAATGTGACGAAACTGTGTGACCTCCAAGGCATGCAAGATAGCATCACGGGTCTCAGCTGGACTGAGCGCGGTCAGTATCTGGCAGTTGGCACACACTCGGGTCTTGTTCAAATTTGGGATGCAGAAAGGGAAAAGCTCCTTCGCACCATGATGGGCCACAGCGCACGCGTCGGTGCCATTGCATGGAACCACCATATCCTCACAACAGGCTCTCGCGACCGATACATATATCATCGCGATGTCCGGGTGCCTGAACACCATGTAAAATCCCTGCAAGCGCATCGACAAGAGGTATGTGGGTTGAAGTGGAATCCTACAGGTAACCAGCTTGCGTCTGGCGGAAATGACAACAAGCTGCTCGTCTGGGATGGCCTATCAGAAACTCCGTTGCACCGTTTCAACGAACATACTGCGGCCGTCAAGGCTATTGCTTGGAGTCCACACCAACAAGGGCTACTTGCTTCTGGTGGTGGTACGGCTGACATGAAGATTCGGTTCTGGAACACGCAAACAGGCACGCATCTGTCGATGATGGACACGGGCAGCCAGGTGTGCAACTTGGCATGGAATAAGACGTCGAACGAACTCATTAGCACGCACGGCTATTCTAGTACCAACTTGCACAACCAGATTCAGCTCTGGCGCTACCCATCACTGTCGCATGTTGCCACATTGACGGGCCATACGATGCGTGTGCTGTACCTGGCTATGAGCCCGTCAGGCAAATCGATCGTAACAGGGGCGGGCGATGAGACGCTGCGTTTCTGGGACCTCAACACCCCTGCGCGCGATCAAGTTGAGCGCCATGACGATCGTGGACTGCAGTCCTCGTTTGTGAAGCTTCGCTGAGATACATGTATTTCTATCAACTGCGTTTTAGAGCCACTCAATCGTTGCTGGTGGCTTGGACGACACATCAAGAACTACCCGGTTCACCCCTTGGACCTCATTTGTAATGCGATTAGAAATGCGAGACAAGAGTGCATAGTCAAATGGATACCACGTCGCAGTCATAAAGTCGGTAGTTTGCGCGGCGCGCAGAGCAATGACTTGGTCATACGTGCGCTTGTCGCCCTGCACGCCCACGGCTCGTACCGGGAGGAGGACGGCGAAGGCCTGACTAATTTCATTGTACACACCAGCCTTCCAAATCTCTTCCACGTAGATCTTGTCGGCGTGCTGAAGCAGCTTGACCTGCTCGCGCGTAACAGGGCCAAGGATGCGGATGGCCAAGCCAGGTCCAGGGAACGGATGCCGCATCACAAGGTGCTCAGGAATGCCCATCAACTTTCCGAGTTCGCGAACTTCGTCCTTGAATAGTTCCCGCAACGGCTCGATCAACTTGAGCTTCATATCTTCTAGCAAACCGCCGACGTTGTGGTGTGTTTTGATTGTGGCACTAGGGCCTTTGAAGCTAATACTCTCAATCACATCGGGATAGAGTGTGCCCTGCAGCAAGAATTCATACCTGCCAACAATCTTGCCCGGAGCACCGCCGTGAGAGAGCGCCTGAGCCTCTTGCGCCTCAGCGTCCTTCTCTAGCCGCTCTGCCTCTCTTTCGAACACTTCAATGAATGTGTTCCCGATGATCTTGCGTTTCCGCTCCGGATCTTCCACATCCTGGAGTCGGCCAAGGAATAGATCTGATGCATCAACGACCGTTAGTTGCACACCCAGGTGTTCAGAAAGCATCTCATACACCTGCTTCGCCTCATTCATGCGCAGCACACCATTGTCGACCATGATGGCATGAAAGCGGTCACCAATAGCTTCGTGCATAATCTTCGCTGCAACACTGCTGTCGACACCACCGGAAATGGCCCCAATGACCCGGCTCGTTGGTCCGACCATTTCGCGGATACGTGCAATCTCCTTGTCAATAAATGTCTCCATAGTCCAGTTGCGCTGGCAGCCACAGATCCGATCGACAAAGTTTTCAAAGATGCCTTTACCGCATGCAGTGTGAGTCACTTCCGCATGGAACTGGATGCCGTAAAATGGCTTCTCTTTGTGGGCAATGGCTGCGTATGGCGCACTGGCCGTGTGCGCAATGATCTCGAAGCCTTCAGGCATCTTCGACAACTGGTCTCCATGGGACATCCACACAGTCAGGTCGTTTCCTAGACCGTGAAACAGCGCATCGGCGTTTCCATTGCCTGTCGAAAGGACTTGGATCGTGGCATGTCCATATTCGCGAGTGTCATGTGGGTCGACCCGACCACCGTGATTCCACGCCATTTCTTGTAGACCATAACATATACCAAGCACTGGAACACCATATGTGAACACATCTGGATCTACGCGCGGAGCCACGTCATCATACACTGAATATGGCGAACCCGACAAAATGATGCCTTTCGGCTTCCAGGACAGCTCAGCGATCTTTTGGGTACAGGGGAGCATCTCACAGTACACGTTCAGTTCACGGCATCTCCGCGTGATAAGATGCGAGTACTGCGACCCGAAATCGAGGATTAGAATCGAGTCGTACTGACTATGAATTTCTTGGCTCATAATCACGATGAAAGGCCTAAGGCAAAAAATATCATTCGTGCTGTGATGTCAGCATCAGGCTTAAAAAATCGATGACCCATCCAAACTGGAAAAAAAATTATCGAGCCACGCCGCTACTACTTGCAGAAAAAAATGAAACAGGCACCCACAAGACGTTGAGTTGGCTTATATAAGCAACACAACCTTGCTCAACATACACACTCGCACACGTTCAAGTGATAACGTCGTTATTACGCTGACTCTCGAGGCTAGCACGCTAGACGTTGCTGTGTCATTACATAGAAATGTCATCGCCGCAGACACAGCCACCATTCGCTGAATTCTCCATACCCGATATCCAGGAGCCTGTGTCTTCCTTGGAGTTCTTTCCTGATCGGACATCTCCTAAGCACGCAAACCACTTGCTCGTTGGAAGTTGGGACAAGTTCGCGCGAGTTTACGACCTCAGTCAATGCTCCAGAGGCACAGAAGGAGCACGAGTGCTGCAGTCTTTTGAGCATCCTGCAGCTGTACTCGATGTCGCCTGGATCAACGAATCGCTTGCTGCCAGTGCGTGCCTCGATCGGCGTGTGCGGTTGCTAAATGTGGAAAATGGCCAAATGGTGATTCTCGGCAAGCATCAAGATGGCGTGAGTCGTGTGCGGTACGATTCCAACTCAGGCCTCTTGTTCTCTGGATCTTGGGACGCTACTGTCAAAGTATGGGATCCCTCCGCTGATGTGGGTGCATCCTTACGGCATACTCTCACTCTACCGGGCAAATTGTTTGCCATGGACGTGTCGCCCCAAACAGCCGCCTCCCCTTCACGGCTTGTTTTGGCTATGGCAGAGAGGGCCATCTATATCTATAATACACTTCAACTTCGGGACGCCATCGATGGACGCGGCTCATGGGACCCTGAACAGAAACGTGAGAGCAGTCTCAAGTTCATGCTTCGTGACGTTCGGTGCATGCCCGATGGATTGGGCTACGTGACCTCGTCTATCGAAGGGCGCGTTGCTGTTGAGTTCTTCAGCTCGGATGCTCAGACACAAGCAAATAAATATGCGTTCAAATGTCACCGGAAAGATGTGGACGGTATCGACGTCGTATACCCTATTCATGCGATTGCCTTTCACCCTACGTATGGCACGTTCGCAACATGCGGTGGCGATGCTCACTGTGCATTATGGGACCCTGTGGCTAAGAAGCGCATTCGCCAATATGTTCTGCCGTCGCCCGTGAGCACTGCGGCTTTTAGCGCAGATGGTACCATCTTTGTGATTGCTAGTGGAGCCGAGAATCTAGAAGAGACGCAGCATCCAGGTCCCGATGCTGGCGAAGTTGGTGGTACAGGGCAAGGTGGATCTGGTCATGTGAAATTGCACATTAAGTACGCTATCGAGGAGGCAAAACCTAAAGGCAAGCCTGTATAATCCAACAACATAGAGTCTCGCGTCTGTTGAAACGCTTCACATTGGTAAATGGAAAAATGGAAATGTATCCAACCACATTGTCTCTTATACAGCCTGAGCCTGAGCCTGAGCCTGGGCTTGGCGCGCTGCATCTAACGCTGTTGCAAAGACGTGCAGTAATGCATTGGTCTCTTCCAGACCTATGCTAACACGCACAAGCTTGTCACTCACATCCATCTCAGCAGCCCAGTCCAGTTCTGCGTAATGTGCAAGCAATGTGTAAGGACATGCCAACGTGCAGTTTGTGCCCAGCGACGGTCCTTTGGCACAAGCGAGGGAGTCATAAAACACCTGCGCTGTGGTACTGGTGACAAATTCAATTGACAAAAGTCCGCCAAAGCCACCCTGCTTCGCCCCTTCACTGCTGGAATCATAGGGCTGCTTCCGACGGCACGTCTCGTAGTGCTGTCGTGTCACGTATTTGGGGTAGTACACAGACGAAATGATACTGTCTTTCATACCGCCAGCTTGGCTCTGAGAAAACATATAGTCAGAAATAGCCTCAGCATTGCGGTCGATGCGCGAAATACGAGCAACAAAGTCGCGCGAGTTCCGCTCAAGGAAGATTGCATCTTCCATCCAGAATGTGTCTTGATAATTCGCTGACAAGACGGCTCTCAAAGATTCAACGCGTTTTGACTGTGGATTCAGTACGAGGGAGCCACCCATCACATTACAATCGCCGGAGAACACCTTCGTTAGACTGGATACCACCATGTCGGCGTACGGCAATACTTCCACATTCACAAAGTTGCCGACCGTCTCGTCAATCACCACGGAAAAGTCATACTTGTCGGCGAGTCGTCGAATTCGCGGCAGGTCTGCAGAGCGAAGCAAAGGATTGCTAGGGAATTCACAGAAGAGCGCATGGATCTTGGGCGCTTGCTCGTCTTGCTGGGCAAGGAGTGCCTCAAGCTTGTCCAAGTCATCGTCCGTGCCACGCCCGAAGAAGTGGCACCCGGGACCCCATTTTTGTAACACCTTAAGCGTGTCCGTGTACGGGAAACCAAAGCATACTGATTTTCCAATGGTTTGTATAGGTCCGACAAAGCTGGGATCCGCCATTGTACGCATGGTTGCTTGGATAGCCTTCTTCGTCATCGGAACGCCTTGCTGTATCATCGCACGCTCTAGCATGAGGGTTTGGTGTGCATGATAGATGCTATTCATTCCAGTAGGGAACAAAAAGACGTCGTTCTCGCTAACACCCGACACTTGGCGAGCACTTACTGCGCGTTCAACAGGTTCTTCTGCCAATTCGCCCACGAGTGTGCCAGCAATGCGCCTGCGCAATGCGATCTTCGCATCTTGGGCAAGTGCGATCGGCAAATTACGCCCAAAGCGCTCTTCTACAAACACGTCATGCTCATATGCGAGCTCTTCGTCTTCGGAAGCAGCTGGTTCATGAAGGGCCGTTGTCGAGGAACTTTGGGACGTGCGTCGTGACGAGGACACTGAGGAACCCCATGCATCTATTCCTCGTGATTGATAGCGTGTGCGGCCAAATCCACCGCCACGAGCAGTCACACCGGCTGAGGCTGATGCGGACGAGGAGGAGCCACGGCGCGGTCCAAGAGATGGACTGGGTGCACAACGGCCGCCGCAGGGCTCAAGAAGCGCTTCGTTATGCGCCAGAATCCGCATGCATTCGTCAGCAATACGGCTTGAAATCCCCACGCCAGTGTGCTGCCAGAATTGTTTCGCGAGTGGGAACACGTCGCGGTCAAAGAGCACAATGTACAGACGGATGGTGGCATCCGAGGGGTCCGGAACACGTACTGTAGTGCTGTCCTGGGTCGGGTGTGCTAGTACGGAAAAGCGGACAATGCGGACAGGCAGTGTGGGGGAGCCTGGCGATTCGCGCTGTTTCATAGCGCGCATGAAGTCACGACATTGTGACGCATGCTGAGGCGATGCAAAAAGCACGCAATCCTCATGACGCTGGGCGAATTTTTCCAGCATCATCTTTGACAACTAATGCGCGTTAAAACCAGAACAAATGAAGCCGCCGTCATAACGTACCTTTTGGATTGAATGATGAATGAAGAATCTCGGATATCCTGTTTGCATGGAATCAGTGAGGCGTCCTTCCTCGTAGTCTACAATATCCTGCCACCTTGGTAGGGAGACAGACACTGCATGCGAAACGTTGGGTGGAATAGGTTGACCAACTGGAATAGTCGGCATTAAGCTATTCTCGCTAGGCTTCGTTGCGACATCCACCATGTTTGAGGAGCAACAAGTATAGTCGCGGATAAGGCATTCATTCACATGCACATCAAGCATCCTTCCCCCATGTTCCAAGATCAAAAATAATTACAAAATCGCTCTTCAGCCACTTTTCATCGCACGCGTCCTTAATTTCCAGACTGTACTAATTTGGGGTGGTGAGCACGGGCTGTGGAATGAGAGAGACGCTGTCACATCAGGGTATCTATGTATTATGGAAACGAGGGTGTGCGCTTTTAGGAAACGAGAATAAACACTGGCGGCATGCGTTAGAGGAAAAGCGAGAGACGACGTACGTAGGAAAAAGACGATCAAAACACCAAAAATCTTCAACATGAGCCACCGGTTGTTTGATATGCTGGTATAGTACTTTAATAATTCACGACGAGCACCTTCAACATTATCGGACACGTGCATGACATCATCGTCGATTCGCTGGACCGTTTCACCTTGTTGTGCAACCATGTGTGCAAGCTGCCCGAAGATTTGTCCCAATTCAGAGATGGTCGATTCGATAGATTCAATCGCGCTGGACCGTTGATGCAAGTAGTTCGACTGCTGGTCTTCAAATTCGTTCAACATAAGCTGCTGCTGCTGTAGGCCGCCAGCTTCCATCATATCCAACGCAAGGAAGCCCTTGTCAACGGAGTGCGCTTCTTCGTCGCGTAACGCGTGCTGACTTGTAGAACCTCGGTGATGCAACGCTGATGCAGGCGGCTCTGTTGCAGGCGGTTGCGCACGAGCGAGTGTGTAGAGTGGCGACTTGGATCTCTGTTGATCCAACGTTGGCGCCGCTCCCTGGAAGAATTGCTCTGAACGGTCCTTTGATGCTTTCATGTTCTGCGTTCTAACCTCAAGAATCTCTTGGAAGTTCGTCGTCGTACTTGCAAGTGTCGACTGAAGCATAGTTACGACATTTCCACGGTGCTCATCAGCTCGGTTTAGCTTAGCGCTGCGGTTTGATGAGTATTGTTGCAGCTCAGCGAGCTGACGATTCAGTCCGGCAATATCGTGCTTGATAATGTAAGTAAGCTCCGATATTTCAACAGGTCTGTCATCAAAAAGAGTTTTTCTTCGAGCCAGCTGCGAGAGCCGGTCCAGTTTCGCGGTGGTATGACTTAGATCACGCGCTACAGCTTGCGCCCGTCGTGAGAATTCAGCATGCGCAGTAGTGGGACGCTTGCTGACGGGAGCAGCGGCGGGAGCAGGCGTGGCAGCAGAGAACTTGCTCAAGACGCCCCGAAACTCATTCGTCCGGTCCTTCACTGTAGCGACGTGCGGCAGTCCCACAGCGAAAGCCATGATACTGCTCTCTTTCTGGGTCGATCGATCAGCGAGCCTTCCACACGTATGAGATCTGGGCTCCAGCCGTTAGCGGGAAAGTGGAGCTGAATAGCAGGAACATCCATGCTGACACATCATATGGGGACCGGCCAATCCGGCCGCACCCGAGGCAGGACTTTCAATCCGCAGCACATGGTTGGCTGGAGTTGGCTTCTTGAACTTGGTTGCTGCACTGTCCTTTTCGTCTCAGTCAGCCGGACAACACAATCTCAAGCCTTTCACACCTCCGTTTACTTTGGTGAGCATGAGTCTGTTCGTGGCTACTCGTATGCTTCGCGCTCCCCTGCGCACGACGGAGGGCTTGATGCGCGCCATGCCATTTGCCTCGCGAGCTATTCATACTTCATCAAAGGCTCAAGCTCTTCCTTGGGCAAAAAAGGCACCTGTCGTTCCGATGACGGAAGAGCAGGATCTTAAGCGGCTCAACACGCAGCGGAACGAACGCCCAATCTCGCCTCATCTCTCCATCTACCAGCCACAACTGACGTGGGTCAGTTCTATTCTGCACCGTGCCACAGGCACAGGCATGAGTTGGGCTTTGTATGCATACGCCATCGGCTACCTCGCTGCACCACACATTGGACTTGGTGAGATGCTGTCGTCAGGCTCGCTTGTGGACGCAGTTTCTCACCTCCCTGCGTGGGCGAAGGTGTCAGTCAAGGCCCCTTTGGCCGCTGCCTTCATGTACCACTTCTTTAACGGTTTGCGCCATCTTGCTTGGGACATGGGATACTGTACGTTTCTTTCCTTGCATGTAGTAGCGAATCGACTAACAGCTATTCAGTCACGCTTCTCCGTTCGTCGTATCTTGCTGGTTACACAGTAATTGGTCTCACGGCTGTGTCCACTGTGGGTCTCTGTATGTTGTAAGATCACATAGATATCAATGATGCCCCCCTAAAACAGTTCTATTTGCTTTCATGCTTTCCTGTATGTTAAAACTCGTCATATCTTTGTGTGCTAAATGCATTCTCTGCTAACGCAAGGTCGTCTGTAGTCGATATGCTAGTGGTAGTGCGGCTGGGTTCTCGGTGGTGGACAATAAATTGACCACATCTCGAAAAGTCTGTGTTTGTTAGTAGCTAGGCAATCAAAAAAAGCAAACAAAATCATTTGCAACATACGCGGGCATGTTTATTCCAGCTTGCTTCGATCTTGACGAGGATATCGCCATCGTCTATAAGTTGTGGTGCCGGTGCACTCTCATCACCTTGTTCATACCACGCGTCTACTGCCGTTTGCATATTTGCATATTGCTCAGCAAACCGCGCCTTGCTCTCGGTGAACGCGGTGATGGTATTCATGATCTTCCGGTGACACTCCAAATAACGATAGTCCGTCAGCATGCACTCCTTGCGACACGTATTAAGAAAGTCAAAGTGATGCTTCATAAATTGGTCGACCGAGCGAGCTTCGAGCAGCTTGCATTCCAAGTCGTGCCAGTTTGGCTCCAAGACCTCGCTCGTATAAAAAGCCAGTAGTTGTTGCACCAGCAGTAACATTCGCTGCCGAAGTAGATGAATCCTCATTTTCCAACGCTCCATGGGTGCAGCATGAGGCCGTCGATCGCGACGGCGCCATGACGATGCGGTCTGATCCACCCACACATCTGTGAGCGCACGTTCCAGCAATTTGAACAGCAAAAGACAGCGGTGAATGAACTGCCAACGGAGGATATTTTTCTTGGAGATGACCAGTGATACGGGGAATTGCACATGCACGTCGAACTGGAGCAAATACATGACGACTTCACGCGTACCTTGATGCTGTCGTTCTGCTTGCTGCTTCGCACGCAATTTTGCTATTTCAATCACACCTTTGGTATCCGCGATACGCTGGAGTTGATCATAGGCACGCTCTTTGGCCAAGTCCACGCGCAAGTCCTCTCGGTATGGATCAAGGAATCCTACCGTATCTGAGCTGCCCAATGCCATGTCGAGTTGAGTTTGCAGGCGCATCAATGTGGTCTCGCGGATCCGTTGTGGATCGACGACTTTGCGCAATTCATGCTCTGATTGATCCAAGAAGGTTTGTAGGAAGTCCGCGTGTGCGAAGAAAAAGTAGTGTTTCAGCGAGCAAAGCCGCGCAATGATGTCCTTGTCCTTCTTTAGCAGGCACAATAGCGCCGCGTTTGCGCGTTGATATGCGCGCTCAATACACACTGCAAATGACTCATCATCCATGACGACTCGTTCGAGTTTTGCATCCAGCTCCAGGTAGGATTCCACATGTGCATCTTGAGAGCCAAACAGAGTTTGGACTCGATCCGATAGCACATTGGACACATCAATTCCACACTCGCGAATGGCATTCAGGTACTTGCCAGCCAGCAAGATCTTATGTTTCCATGGCTCAAGAAAAGCGGGAATCTTGGCGCCGCCCGTCAACTCGCCTCGGGCCTCGTCCACGTCATCGGCCATAGGGTCTCCATCTCGAGCTTGCTGCTCTTGTTGAGCATAAAATCGTTCATCCCGCAGCATGTATCGGCGCTCCCAGTACTCGTCCGTGGGATCAGACTCGAGGCTCGCTCGAGTGACGCGGGCGTCTTCCACCACCATAAACTCTTCGTAAGGATCAAGCAAAACACCTGATGTGATCCAACGCAAGAGCATACGCGCATATGGCTGAGAAGCCTCGCGAAACAGTTCAAGATATAGATTATGAGCCAAAGGATCACCACCAAGATGCGTGAGTCTGTCCCACAACATAGACAATACTTCGCCGCCCTTTACAATGCCGCCAACAATCCCTTGCTCGAAATCATCCTCCATACCAAGAAGTGCACGTCGATCACGCTCGAGCTGCGATGCATCACTGTCAAAACCTGCATCGGACGAGCTGGACCCGTCCTCGTTGTCAACGTCATCTTCTTCATCGTTCTCGTCTTCGCGTGGTAGCACGTCCGCATGTGTAATACTGGCGATCTCTGACGTGACGGAATGAATGAGACTGAACGTTCGAAGCATCGGGCGCATCTGGAGCCATAACTGCTGCAAAGTAAAGTCTGGCGAGCTTAGGAGCCGCTCTTCCATCTGTGCAACAAGCTCCTCATACGTTTTAAGTTGCGCCCGGATTGCGGCACACAATGCGTGCATGACAGTACCATACTCCAAGCCAGACTCGCATTCCAAAAACGCGCTTATAGAGGTATAGTACCCTGACAAGGGCAGCATTCGTTCCACTAGCTCACGTAAAGACGAATTCAGACTGTCGTCGATGACAAAGCGAGTCCCGTTCAGTCGGTGCCCAAGATCGTCGGGCTTGTAACCAGAAGAGAACTGAATATAGTTGCCTTCGATTCCGATGAGAACATACAACAAGTCTTCCACAAGAAGCACATCCTGCAGAGTCGCATCCACGGACAAGAGATTCACGATGTGCTGAGAAGGTGTAGATTGATCCGGCTCATCGACATGGTACGCTCGCGAACGAGCTAACTTGCGGGATGCCACATTAGGTGTGCGTCCACTGAGCGGATTCAACACGAATGAGGCTTCGTGGAGATATGACTCTGCAACAGGCGCGGAAGGGTCGTGAGTCAACGTGTTGGGATGCCCGCGGTCGAGCTGGCGGATCATAGGGGGAAGACGTCGAGGTGCGGGAGTTCGAGCGATATGCGTAAGTTCAGGTATAGGTATGCGCTCAACCTCATTGTCGTTCTCCTCGTTGACATCCTCTTCCTCATCGACGGAAGTACGCATTACGCGTCGAGTTGAATGTTGTACAGCAGACAGCCGGCGCAAGTAGCGGTCATACTGCTTCGCACTCATTGCTACACCGCGGTTAGTCGAACGTCCTGGCGTGAAGGGAATGGACCGCGACGCGCGATGCGCCGAAGGTGGCGCTTGGCCATGCAGCGACATTTAAACTACTTTTCGTCCACCTCCCCCCACTTGATGATGAGGACACACGACGCGTGTCAACGATCCGTGTTGATGTAGGGGCACTTCACGTGACTTGAGACACACATTTTGTGCCTGACTATCTGTATGTGACACTAGAATAACGTTGACGTGCGTTCCTATGGGGCGACAAATTCATGACGATGGCTGGGACGAGGGTGCTAGCGTGGGCGTTTCCATTGCTTCTCCATACCGAGGAGCAGCCCAGCCACTAGAGGACCGTGGAAGCATGGTAGGATCGTCTAAGGAGCGAGTCAGAGCTGGCGCGTCTTGCGCAAATCGATCATAGCCATGTGGCAATCCCTCACGAATGTAGAAGCCTCGCGAGCCAAGCCAACGATCAATGCGTGCAGCATCACGTTCAGCGAGTTGCTTTGCAGCACGCAAAGGGTCATGTTCGTGTTCTGCATAGCATTCGGCTTCATCGTCTAGGACATGCGCACCAGCAACTTGCGTGGATGTAAGGCTCAATACAGCCCATCCGACTACCAGCATGCCCGGCGGACGCTGACCATCAGTGATATGGGTGTCCATGACATGCACGATGCGATCTAATGTGGATGCAATGAGGCGTTGGTCCTCGGAGCTAGCACGTTCGACAATGGCAATGGGCGTGTATGGAGGATATGCATCGCCATAGCGACCAGGGCTTTCACAGGATGTAAGAGTCTCGATCACAGCGGGCAGGCGTGCCACACCCATTAGGAGAAGAAGAGTTCGGGAACGTTCATATCCTGGCAGCATCACACGTTTTCCGCCACGTCCTACGCCCGTCGACATGATCATGCTTTCGGCAGCGCCGCGTTGCGTCACAGGAATATTGACCATCAACGGACCTCCTATGGCGCTGGAAATACCTGGCACGACTGTGCATTCGATGCCTGCATTTTGACATGCAACAAGCTCTTCGCCACCACGTCCATATACGAAAGGATCGCCTTGCTTCAATCGGACGACGGTTTTGCCTTCGTTTGCAGCCTTGAGCGCTTGCGAAATAAGCTCAGACTGTGCACCTTCTGCGTTGCCAGGGAATTTTTTTGCGATTACGAGCGGCGTCGTTGAGGGGATCAGCGCCAGCACAGCGGTCGGCACCAGCTTGTCCGACAAGATCACGTCTGTGTCGGGCGATGTCAAAATGTCTCGCGCTGCGACTGTGAGGAGTGCAGGATGGCCAGGACCAGAGCCGAGCAGGTATACATGGCCTTTGCGGCGTGGCTTGGAAATGTCCAGATCGTGACGCGACCGCTTGGCCACAGGCTCGACATGTTCAGAGACAGCTGATGTCTCTTGTGCACGCGAAGATGCGTCCATTTCGTTCTCAAGCAGAGCTTGCATTTGAGTTTGATCCAGCGATGCCAGCCGTTCCAGCGGCCAGAACTCGCTGATTTGAGCGACCCAGCGCATGCGCCGACGCTGCACAGTACAGGCATCACTTTCATTTTCCGCTGTACTAGAGTAGCCTAGGGCATCATTCAGGGCAGGTTCGTCTTCCAGTTCACCCGCATCGCCTCGACAAGACGTGCGTGCCTTTGCCAGCTCGCGCATCTCACCAATGCGCTCGACAGCGAGTCCGACAGATGCCGGCAGCGATGCAACGAGATGCCGACGTATCCGACCAGCTAGACGACAGCCTCGACCATTTGTAGTAACAGCGAGTTGAAGCGACGAAGCGTTCTCTTCGTCATCTGTGGCGAAGCGGTGAGATGCAGGGAAAGAGAATGTGCAAAGTTCCGGCGTATCAGTCACATTCAAGGGAAGGCGGCGCGTACGACAAGCTTTAGCCAAAATTTCACACCGCAAGCGCCGCGAGCTTGCGTCATTCGGTACAGCCACGAGCGTATCTGTGACACACACAGCGAATAAGGAAGCGTCTGGGCCATCGATTTCATTTAATATATGTTCCCATGCACGTATGCAGTTTTCCTTGTCGTCTTTGGAGGGGAAAAGGGCCATTGTCGACACTTGGTGCATGTCGCTTGAGATATTCGCGACAGGCGCATTCCAGGCCAACTTTGTCTCCAGCCCGGCCTCTTTGGCTGTACGCACACGTGTTTGTGCAAGTCTTCCGTCGCCTATCACGAGCATAGTGCGGCGCTCTGGGCGGTGCGCCAGCAAGAGTGAGGCGACAGGGGGCATGAACAGGTCGCGACGACAAGGGAGTGTACGTTAATAATGATGGTGATAATGACGACGACGACAATGACGACAACGACGATTGTGGAGCGCTTATCACATCTCACACTCTTACGCGCGGCGAGCGCGATCCATGCATGCACGTTGCCGATTTTCCTCTATCGGCCTACTGGGGAAGCTGGAGGTGTTTTTGACGCAGCGCATACGTTTCTTGGAAGATATCGCACTCGCACTCGCACTCACACTCCCAGGCTAGCAGGGGTGGGGATTTTTTTATTGTGGCTGACGTCACCAACGAACGAAATTTTGGTTGGAACTTCAGATTTTTTTTCTCTTCGGGCCCACGATTCCCATTGATTGATACGTGACGATAAAGATGGACGCGGACGCGCGAGCTAGCGCTGAGGCTGCAGAGAAGCAATGGGACGACACATCGGCGCCAAGTGTAGACATGAGTGAGCTGGGGGGTCCGTTTGAAGGCCCAGAGAAGCTTTTGGAGCTTTGGTTTGCACCGAATGTTGATGCTTTGCCGGAGTGCCAGCGCGCCATGGCAGAGCGGGGCGTGAGGCTAGGCGGACGACTTGGGCTTCGACGCGTGCCGAAAAGTACCTGGGAAGGCATGTTGGACCTTGTCAAGTGCAAGATCCTCAGTGTAGAGACAAGCGCCGAAGTGGATGCATACCTGCTTAGCGAGTCGTCCATGTTTGTATACCCTCATAAGCTGATCTTGAAGACGTGTGGCACGACGACACTCCTATTCGGACTGGACCGCTTATTACGCATTGCGAAAGCTACCCTGTTTGATGAAGAAGCGCTGTCCCTGCAAGCATCGAGCGTATCGAGCACCATGATCGCGAATGCCGTCGCTGGCGACGCAGACTGCAAGATTTTGGGTGGTTGTGTGCGCCACTGCTTCTACAGCCGTAAAAGCTTCATGTTTCCTGAAAAGCAGCAAGGACCGCACCGAGACTGGATGCTTGAGACGCGGTTTTTGGATCAGTACTTTGACCACGGCGCAGCGTACACGGTGGGGAAAATGAATGGGAACCACTGGCTCTTGTATATGGCGCAGGGCGTCGATATGGAGGCGGAGACCGAGTCGAAGAAAGAAGCCGAGCTCGAGCTTCAGAGCACATCGGCACCGGCAATCGCGCGGCGCAGCCTGCCTGACACGGACTTGACACTCGAGATCCTGATGACGGAGCTTTCACCCAAGGCTTGTGAGCCGTTCTTTTTTGACGCCAAAGACAGCACGAACATTGAGTCGGCGCACAAGCTTGGGCGTGATGTATCGGCAAAACTAGGGCTTTCGTCTCTGTTCGCGGATACGCAGCTGGATGCATTTGCGTTCGAGCCGTGCGGATACTCAGCGAATGCGCTTGTGTCTGCGACACCGCACCACTCAGCAGGGTACTGGACGGTGCATGTCACGCCGGAAGAGGCATCGAGCTACGCATCGTTCGAGACGAACGTGCATTTGGACTGTGACGGTGCGATCCAGGATGCTCATACGCACGTCACGAATGTGCCAGAACTGGTGTCTCGGGTCGTGGACATCTTTCGGCCAGGCAACTTTACGCTCACACTGTTCATTTCTATGGACCATGCTGACAGTGCAGCGCAGTTGCGCTCGTTGGAACTGCCTCACTATACTAAGAGCGACCGAATTTTGTACGAGTTTGAAGGGTACGAGTTGTTGTTCTTATCGTTCCACCGCCGCATGACACTGAACTAGGCTGCAGACTCGGACGACACGTCCGAGTCCGAGCCGGAGCCTGATTCCGACGACTCAGTGCCGGACTCGTCGGAGCCGCCGGCTGGCATGTCAACATCGTGCATCACGTATCCATGTGCCTGAAGCTGGGATCGGATGGACGCTGCCGTCGATAGAGAGCATGCTACTGCACAAACGGAAGTGCTTGCATCGAAGAGCGGCACAATGTATTGTTTCATGCACCGCTGCACGTCGTCGAGCGTCACGCTGCTTGCTTGTTGAAGTAGCCGCTTACCACGCCCGCGTCCCACTCGCTTGAGACGTACGTCCACAAAGCTCTCGAGGGCCGCTGCACCGACCGTGCCCTCCGCATCGGCGACGCTAAAGTGCAAGCTCGACTTGGCCGACTCGAGCATGGTCTCGTCCAGTGCCACGTGGGAGCCATCGTCCAGAGCGGTGCCGTAGGCCAGTGCCTGCACGACCTTACGGCCCTCCAGGAAGGCTTTTGCCGCGTTGGGCGCACGGTACAGGAGGAAGTGGATCTGCTCTGCCTCAGCATCGTTGCGGATCGACGCGCCGTACGCAAGGCCTGCGCCGCGGATGTAGCGCCAGAGGAACGATTCCATCGCATTCAGGATCGTCAGCGTAATGACCAAGGGCGCATAGTCCTTGTCCGTGTAGCCGCGCAGACCACGAGAGGTGAAAACAGCGTAGGAGCTCTCGATCGCCGGCAGAGCACACATGCGGCCCTCGAGCGCCGGCTTGCGTCCCAGGCCCGTGCAGATGTCTCTTGCCCACGGCAGCGGGCGAAGCACCAACGACGGGGAAGCATCCGCCAGTGCACGTGGCATGTAAGCGCGCCATGGCTCGAGCGGGCGCGCAATCGACCGAATGTCGCCAGCCACACTGATGCGCACATGCTCTGGGCGCAATAGTGCGTTGCGGACCGTGTTAAAGTGCTCTAGCACACGCTCTGGCTCCTCTTGCAGCGCGTCGACCATCTCCGGCACACGCTGTGCCTGACGGAGGATCGTGTTCGCTTCACAGGTCGACGTGCTGTTGTCAAAGAGCATGGAGCGAGAGAGGGCCGAGGCGACCATGCGTCCGTCGCGCTTCTGCTCTGGCAGCGACTGCGCCAGCTTCGCGGCAGCGACGCGCACCCGGTCGAGAGAAAACTCGCTGCGCCACAATAGGTCATATACCCAAGCGACGACTTTTTCATAGTGCGCAACGGGTGCCTTGAACTCAATGGCCATCGTCTCCGAAAAGCTCGAGCCAATCCCGATGGTAGCGTCGTATTCCAGCACGTCCTCGTCCAGCTGCTTCACGACGTCCTCGTACTTGAGCGACGAGCCGTCCTGCCGTTGGACCGGCAGCGAGAACACCATCGACAGATACAGCGTCAGGTAGGCACGCAGGTCGTCCGGCACACTCTGGGTACCCATGACGACAGATACAAGCACAAACTTCGAGGAAATGTGGTCGAACTGGATCGAAAAGGGCGGCGCTGGCGCATCGGCATCGACATGTGCCTGCAATGTCTTGTCGTCGGCGGTGGCAACGTCGCACAGTGGCTCATGGCACTCGCCGGCCGCTCGACATCCACTCTCAGCTGTCGCCAGTTTGATCCATGCTATCGTGTCACTGGAGGGAATGCGGAACGACTGCAGCATGTTAGGCGGGATCGGTGCGTCATTCTCTTGACGCGCTAGCTGGAGCTTTTGCTCACACGCCTGTGCGCCTTGCTCACCCCACGCCTGTCGCCGCTGCGCCACACGCGCCTGCGTCTCGTCCTTCAGCTGCTGCACGAGCGCAGCTGATGGGCGGCCCACGACCACCAGTCGTGCATTCTCGATCAGATAGCGTGTCAACAGGGAGGTCCATGCCTCACTCGAATAGTCATCAAGTGCATCGAAGCGGCGCATGTCATCGAGCGAGTCGGCCAAGCCACTGCCGTCCTGGCGGCCATACAAAAAGTCGTGGATCAGAACGTCGGAGAAACAGTCGGCGGGACGCATCTCCAGCTGGCTCAAGAGCCGCTCGCGTTCACGGCGCAGCACGGTCCTCATCCGCGCCATGTCAATGCCCTGTGACACGATCCGCCGCAGCAGCCGGTCCAGATGGCCATCCAGCTCATCCAGCTGCGCAGTAGGGACGGCGCTGAACGACGCAGAGAGCACCGTCCTACCAGCGCGCTCATTGTTGCCGATGTAGATGTCGGTACACAGCGGCTCGTCACGCTCGACAAACTCCTGCTGCATCGGACTTACGGGCGAATCTGTCAGGTACGTGCTCAGCACATCCAGTGCCTGGAGCTCCAAGCTGTCATCCATGGTAGGCCCGAGCCACGAGATTTGCACCTCGCCAATGCTTTCGTCCCGCTCCGGGAAGTTGACAAACACTCGCCGGCGATCGCGATTCGCCGGCGGATCAGCATCGTCCACGCCAGCGCCCGCAAGCTCTGTGCCGTCGATGACAGGCGGCATGGCACTTGCCGTTTCCACGAATGGCCGCTTCCATCCCGGTGGCCCAAGCTCGCCCTTCGCGGTGCCCATCTGTACAAACCGGTCATCAATGCTTTGGAGCGCGGAAAACAGCTCTGTCCGGTCAAGTGGCCCACACAGCACAATCGCTGCATTGTGCGGCGCGTAGTACCGGGCATGATAATCGCGGATCTCATCGATCGTCAGCACGCGTAGCGCCGACATGAGCCCGCCTGTCTCACTGCGGTACGCGGACGTGCGTGGGTACAGCATGCGCTGTGTCTTGAGCTCCATCAGATCGGCACTGGAGTTCTCGCGCCCTTGCATCTCGGAGTACACGACACCGGCGTCCTCCAGCTTGCCATTAATATGGTATACTTCTGTCACAAAGCCTGCGTCTGTGAGCGTGGGAAAGAAGACGTGGTCACAATACACCGGCAGCATGCGCAGAAATCCATCTGAGCCTGCTGTCGTCAGCGTGTACGCTGTGTGATCGTTCGCCGTCCACGCATTTGTGCCCTGCGCAAACGCACGATTCGCTAGACTGTCCAGCACGCCTTTGTACGGGTACTGCTTGCTGCCCAAAAACACCAGATGCTCCAGTGTATGCGGCACGCCGCTATCGGTGAAGATCTCTGTCGCCAGCGTAATGTAGGCATTCACAAGTGGATTTTCAAACTGTGACCATAGTACAGTCAGACCCGTCGCTGTGCTGCGCCATTTTTCTACTACCATGTCCGGAGCATATGGCAGCGCTTCTCGCGCGAGCCGCCGGAACGTTCCCAGCTGTATTGGTGCTTCGCCTGCGGCCGGTGTCGCCATGACGTGGAGTGCTCGAGTTGGTCGATATGAAAAGTTGATGCCAGTATTCCACGTTCGACAAAGCGCGTAGCGCATCCAACTACAAGAGCGCCCGTTGGTACCTTGTTTTTTCTTTTCCCAGCGACGCAGTGACTCGCTCGACACAGTCAATCGAATGGAAAGCAAGTGTGCTTCTCACTCTTTCACTGACTCGAAAGGCCTATCCAGCAGCTAGTCGCCACACGCACACACACACACACACACACACACAAACGCACGCTTGAGCGCACGCCACATGTCCGCTGCGGATCTTCGGATACGATCACGTGATGGGTATACTGACGCTACGGACATTAGCGAAATGCTGAACAGGGTCGGCCACCTTTCACACCTCGTACTTCTCGACCCCGCCCATAACCGATATGGGTTTGGTCTCCTCAGGCTCGCGTGGCGGCGGCGGGTGCTGGCGGAACAGCTCGCGCTCTTCACGACGCCGCCGCTCGCGCTCCTTCACATACAACTCTGTGACGCGGCGACCCTCCAGGTGGTCCTCGATCTCCGCAGGCGTCATGCGCCAGAAGCACTTTTGCCCAATCGATAGTTTTTTAAGCCACGTAGGGAAAATACTGCTTTGCACAATGAAGCGCTGCGTGCGTGAAAGTTGCTTATCTGATATATCCAGGAACGTCGCCGTCGAGGCCACACCCCACGGCTCGCGCTCCGTGTACCAGCCCTCGGGAACAACCCTGCCTCGAGTGGCTTTCAGTATCAACCAGGGTATCACATTTAGGACCATGTATGAGATAATGCCAGCAATAAGCCCATACCCGATGTTATAGAAGAACGGAATGCCGATCATGGTCAAGAACGCAGGCAAAGCATCCCCCATGTACGCCCAGTTCACCTCAGCTGCCGTTGTCATCATCATAGAACCGACAATTACCAAGACACTACCGGTGGCCCATGGCGGTAGAGATGAAAAGATGGGTGCAAAAAACAAACTCAAAAAGAACATCAAAGAAACGGTCAACCCTGTGATACCTGTGCGTCCGCCTTCCGCGATGCCTGACGCGCTTTCGACAAACGCTGTACATGGCGAGCAGCCCAATAAACTGCCCATGGAAATCGATAGTGCATCACACACGTACGCAGTTGAGCTTCCCTCAAAGTCTCCTGTTCGAACATCAACAAGGCCTGCATGGGTTGCCATCGCATACAATGTGCCTGTGGTGTCGAGCAAGTCCAGATACAGGAAAATAATCAACGCCAGCCACGCGTGTCCTGTGTCGTACCCCTGCCAATTGATGTTCTTGGGCCCAATCGGATCGATGCTTCTCCATGTTGCGACGTGCTTGAAAAAGTTCCAGTTATTATTGCCCTCGTCCGTGTAGGGAAACTGCGTCACAGCCGAGCCTCGAGGCCAGGATGAAACTGACACTAGCAGGATCCCAATTATCATCGCTCCTCGGACACGGTACAATATCAAAAACGTAATGAGAACCCCTCCCAGAAATATGCCGACCCACATCTTAGGATCTTGCAGCACATGTGATTCACATATGCCGTTCTCGTCCTGATACTGAGGCAAGCACCCGGCGAATTGAAGGACCGTCGAGGTGCCAGGGCTTACCACATTCAATCCACTTGAGCTAAGACCAATAAGTGCAAGGTACATGCCAATCCCTGCACCGGTACTATGTTTCAGCGACGTCGGCAGCAGTCTAGAAATCCATTGTCGTACACCCAGCAGAGAGATTATGACAAAGATCCATCCCTCGAGCCAAACGACAGCTAATGCTTGTGAATAGTTCACGAGGCCCGACAACACCACATTGGCAAAATAGGCGTTGGCGCCCAGTCCTGGCGCCAGGCCTAGCGGCATGTTTGCAATGAGACCCATTAGTCCGGAGGACATGCATCCAGCTGCCGCTGTTGCCACAATGTATGCGCGACGTATATCGTTCTTACACTGTTGGTAAGCGGGGTCAGTTTCACACGATTCAGCATTGCAAACACAGGGACCCCCTGAACTTGACAGAATATTAGCATTCACAGCCAATATGTAAGCCATGGCAGTAAATGTCACGAGACCCGCACGGATCTCCGTCGAGAACCGCGACCCCTTGCGCTCTAAGGGATGTCCGGACCCATCGAGGCGGAAGTGATGCCCCAAGAATGAGCGAGCTATAGATGTGTCTAACCTGGACACACCCTCTTGCAATCGCTCTAGCATTCAGGCTCAGTGATCAACAGCAATGCCGAGTGTGCTGCACATGTAACAAAAAATAAATAGCTAAAAATTTTTTATCACGCATTTGGCAAAGTGCCAATTCCGACCTAGTTTAGTCAAATCAGGAAACAAATTTTCAATTTCGTGGCGAAAAGGCGTCTCGTTCGGCCCTCTATCATGGGATGCCTTGAACTTGAAATGTGGTTTCATCAAGATTTTTTTTTACTGTGAATGTCAACTGTTGTGTATTCGCTCGTAGCAGTCGTGAAATCCTATATTCGTTGCACCAAAATCAAAACCGCATAAGTCGATGACGCCCAGGAAAGAGGCCATAGCTTAGGGTTCAGGTACAAAACAATAATGCGCTCAAATCTATGTGCTGCTCCGAAGTGTGCATGTCTTAGTATATATAGTCCGCTCTTAAGCTTCATACGCGCATGAACAAAACGGGCGTATCGCTGAAGATAAAAAACTTGGGCACCATAATGAAGTGGATACATGGTAATGTTTAGGAGGCCAGTGGTTGTGAGGCCGTGGGTAAACAGCAACGCCAGAGGTGCATTATGGCTACAAATTCGCTTGATTGTCATAATTGATAATCCCTGTTGCTACAGCTCATTGACACCACAAGTGAAGTCAGCCCCTAGTCAATGCAGACAATCATTTTGTGCAGACATACTTCACATCGGTAGATCTGAATCAGCTCGGGATCACGCTAGCAAATACAAGATCTCATAGTCAAGCACAATCCTCTAACACAGGATTCCTTGGAGTGTGGCAGTATGCAAATGATGCATGATCTGTATGACCGCCGCATCAAATCGCCTAAATCAGTTGCTCTCAAGACCTTAGGATAACCAAAGCATATCACACTTCGAGGCCCTAGATTGTTTCGTTTCAGGTTTTCTCTCTATGAACACTACCAATAGCAACACCGAAAAAAGAAAGATACTACCAATATAACCCAGGGTTGTGATCACATCGAAAAAGAAAGTGACAATGAAGGATCCACGCATCAACGAGAAGGAACGCATACTCGAATGAAAGGTCGAACTCTGGGCAAAGCCGTGGAATCAACCACACATGCTAACTCCAACAACATCGATGCATCCCTAGTTGTTCATGTTCATCGATTGGCGGCCTATGCGAATCTTGTTTGCGTCGCCATCATAAATGAGCGAAACGTGCTCAAGGAGCGTCGTACCAACGATCCAGGTTTTGTCCCCAAGATCTTTCACCTTATCGTATCCCATAATCGGAATCAGACACTTGGTAGGCTCTGCGTGAACAGGAGTAATCTTCATAATCCTCTTGGACAGAGGCACTTCGAGATCACCAAACTTAAAGCGAATGGATGGTGGTGGACTGTCGCACTGGTAAAAGCCCTTTACTTGACCCAACTCAGGGACTTCGACAACTTCCACGCCCTCCAAAGAGCTAAGGAACCGTTTCGCATCGGCCGCAGGAGCCATTGTGTAGCCGCTACCGCTGTCAAACGCCATGTACCTAGCTTCTTGACCATTGACTTGACCCCACACACCGAGATAGTCGCGAGACATGTCAAATTCAGCAAGCTTACCCTCATACTGCGAGTCATCTATCTCGCCCATGGTGAGTTTTCCGCCACCAAGCTGAATCGTGAGCTGGTACACGTTCTTAGCAAGCTGCTTGGTGTCCTTAAGCTTGCCGAAAAAGGTCTTGCTTGTATCATTGTTGAAGTCCTGCTTCGTGAAGGCATTGTTAGATTTGGGTCCAAGTCCAAAGATCCCGCGAGGTTCACGAATAAATACCACACTCTTGTTCACTGCAAGGAACATCTGGCTCTCAGACGTGAGGTTGCCGTAGCGCACGGTGTCCGTGTAAATGTCACCGCTAAATGGTGCACCGAGCGTAAAGAATTCGGCCGTGCCTTTCTTGCCTGTATTTTTAGCTGAGGAGGAATTCTTCATATCATACGCGTCCGTTTCCATAACAATATTTGGGTACGTAGTGTCGATGAAGAGCTTAACACGCTCCTTGTTCGCACCGATATCTAGTTGTGCCGCCCAAGCATACGGGCCATCCTGCCAGAGATCGTACGTAGCCGTGTGTTCAACGTCCTTAGAGCGACGAACGAGGGAATCAGCCCTCCTCCTTGCGTATTCCACCTGCTCGTCAGACGAGAGTAACTTGCCCCTCTGTTCAAGATTGATCGAGAGCGCCAGCGAGAGGCTTGGAACAGCAGCGAGTGCCAAAAAAAATACGTTGCAGCGCATGATGTTGTTGGAAATTCGCAAAGAGCGAGCGGCTTGGCCTTTAAGTCATAGTCTCAGTTCTTACCATTGTATATCAGATCAGATTATGCCAGCGTATCGACCTTGAAAGGAAATTGATCGTTGCAGGATAATGCGAGATATTATCCTAATCTCCACAATCTCCTTGATCGACCAGTCTAATTGCCGTAAAAGCATTAATCATGAGAACCCATTGGCTCTATTGCAGTTCTTTCCCAAGAAAGGAAACACTGATGACAATCAGAACCCTCCAGATAGGAATTGGGCGGCGCACACGCTGATGTTATGCATCGCCGGCATGATTTTCATGTATCAGTAGTTGAACAGTGTTCCCCGTCGACATCGTGGGTAATCGCTTCCTGCCTTTAACAAAGTATGATTCAGCAAAGAGGTGTGCTCTACTTGTTAAACAGTAACGCGAGCGAGTCGGACAAGCGTCGCTGATAAACACTAGTTTGTTGTAGGCCAAATGCACACCAGGAGCTGTAAATTGCATCGCACTGGCAGTCAATTTTGGGGGCTTACTTTTCATTAGGACTATATGAGCACAATAGGGGATTATAACTTGAAGACATATCTTGGGCTTTGCATTCAGGGAATAACAAGGAATAAGTGATTGTGAAAGTGCCATGTTTAATAACGAGGTGGCTTGGTATGTTGCAATTGAAACGAGAGCGAGATTTAGTTACATTGATAATGGCATTCTTAACACAAAAAGTGCACTATAAAGAGGATATTACCCATTGTTATCAGACAATTTAGCATGCAAACTTTATAGAACATGAACCTGTTGAATTTCAAATGGCAGAGATCCTAATTGCTAGCTAAGTGTAATCAACCCTAGCGATCTCGACCCACCCACTAATGTTGAGTGTAAAAAGACAATCGAGTAAGTGTAAACTTACGAGATCAAAAAGTGATAATTGACACGAACTGACGACTTATCTATACAATGCTAATCTATATATTGAGATGTGATAGTGATGTCCATAAGAAAGGCATGGGTTGCTTAGGGTCGTACGGGGGGATTGAAAGTTTGGAATACATATTTACTTGTGCTTAAAGCCTTCGTACTCTTTCTTGCCCAAGTAAGGATGTGCCTCCGAATACCAGTGCTTGCCCATTGCAGGGCCAAAGACAGCGTAACTCTTCGTAAATGGAAGAACTTGTGCCTGTTCATCCAATTCGTTTCCTAGCAGTTGCATTCGGGGAACACTGTCCTTTTCGAATGTAAAGAAGTCGAACCACTGACGACGCAACCTGTCAGACGCCTCTGTGGCGCAAGGTTCGAGCTTGGCCGCACAGACCTCTGGAGTACAATGTTTATCGTCAAACTCACACGACGCTTTATGCTGGGCTGCTACCCAGGCAGGGGAGTCCTTGTGCGTCCAAGAACATCCAGCCGTAACGCAAAAGTCCTTCTTACTCGTGCTGCGCAGTTGACCGTAAAAGTTGTCTGAAAAGTTCGGATCGTAATGATAACGGCTAAGCTTGCCACCAGGATACGTGCAATTGTAACGCTGGAATGTATCAGAAGTTGAATCGACAGGCACAAGTCTCGGGTGCTTTTCGCCCTTCACAGGCGCATCTGCAATCTTGAACGTTGTGCTGCTATCATATCCCGTGCTGAAGAGCTTGAGCGGCTCGCCGACAGGCTTGCATTGTATACTTTCGTGCTTCGTGGGAGCAGCGCTGGATACGGCGATGGCGACCGATGCAAGGAGAGCAATAAATTTGAACATGATGATGATGCCCTAAACGTAGCACAGATTTGCGCTGTTTTATATCTTTCCCGCGTGGCGCTGGAAGCCGAAACGAAGAGTGGCCACCATGTGGCAAGACTCTCTTGTCGCCGCAAGTCCGAAAGTTAAGGGGCGTTATTAAACTGATTCTAGCAACGTGACCCTGAAGCGCTGGATAAGAAGCCAATGACAAGATGTTTATTGCTGACAGCATTATTGTGCTAGCAGATTGACCCATACAGAACGAAGCACCCCGAGGTTTCGTGAACAGAAAAACACCGCAATTCCGAAGCGAGTGTCTTGGCATCGGCTGAGTGACAGGACATCGTGGGCTGTCGAATTGCATAAATAGCACAGAAAATCCCCACCACACCTCATTACGGATATAGAGAAATGAAGATCGGAGCGAGCACCTTGATCGCAGTGGGTATTTTGAATGCTGTGCACGCTGCCCCAGCACACGAGGGCGACAGGCTCGAGTGCCGTGCAATTGGCAAGCCGGGTACGCTCGCAGTCAAGAATGAATTTAATTTTAACCCAAGATACATGGACATGGTAGACGGAACACTGAAAAAGCTCGAGGAAGACCTCCATAGTACAGGTCCAGCTGAGGAGGGGAAAGAGGAACTCCAATTCTACGAGTGTAAGGCGCCATCGGACAAGTTTAAGAGCACGACCAAAGATGTTTACTTCGGACAATTACGGAGTGCGAATGATGAGGATAAATGCTTGACCACTGATGGGTGGTGGAAGGAATTGCCTGGCCAGGGTAAATATGGAGGACCAGGGTACAAGATGGAGTTCGACGATGGTAAAAAACACAAGGAAGACGCCAGGGTGAAGTACGAGAAGTGCTCATCGAAGGCCGATGACAAGTTGCGCTTCCAATGGTTCGCAATGACACGAAACAACAAGAAGAACCAGAATGCTGGTATTGCTCATGCGGGACATGCGAAAGACCCCTTGGCCAATGAAATTTGCCCTAATGATGTTAGTGAGCATGAAAAGTGGAAGAGTCAGTTTGCATATTTCTGCGTCGTTCAAGATTCACGGTATGAAGGAGCTGGTCTTGCAATTCTAAAGACGAAGCCTGAGACGGCTGACAAGGAAGGAAAACACCCAGAGCCACCTGAGTGGTAGTAAGGATCTGGGGTGAGGCGGTATTCCTAGGGATTAAAAGTTTTTATTTGAATGTTTCGTGCAATCGACTACTATACACATAAAAATCATAGTCCGAATTTACATTGTTTATTTATAATAATATTAGACACTAGTGGGACTGTTGAACTCGAGGCGAAGTGTGGGTTCGGATGATTGGCTTGCGCATCTAATTAAGATGACTCATTAGACGAAAAACCCCTTGCACATGAGCAGGATTTGAAGTGCTAGGGGTGAAAGACGCTCACTTGAAAAGGACCATACGTCATGCTGAAAAGAATAGCTTATGCAGAACGATTCAAGTCTGAGCGACAGTATGAACAGCTGGTATGGTATTTATTGCTTTTGGTGCTAATCCAAGATAGTACCAAGTAATAGCACGAGCCTTAATAGGTTTTAATGCAGACCTACTGCGTGTGAATGTAAGTTTTGACCAACTTGGCAGGACAACATGAAGTTTCAGAAAGTCGAACAAGAATAATGCGGAAAGACGCACCACTCGAAAAATGTGATAAATTTCCGTGATCAGGCACCAAATCAGTATATGCTCAATTTGGAAAAAACAGCACGAGACTAGTACATGTAAACTTTGCATAGTGAAAAATGTGGGCCAGCTTTCACTTTGTAATGTGCTTGATATTCACGCTAATCTTGGCTTCTTGTCTATGGCTTGCTCGATTTTATTGTGCTGAAGTGATCAAATGCCGAACTTGATTCAATTTCAAAAGCATGGATCGATCCTAATAGTTCAATTGAGCAGCACTCGTACGAGAAAGGTTACAAGGATTACGTGTTGCGAAGTTCATTAATCCGCTGGTTTCCTCCCCCACATACACACCGAAACGGCGGCCTGGGCCATTGGTAAATATAACCAAAATTGCGGGGCTCCACATTAAAACAGGTCGTAAGGTCGCACTGGCTTTTGCTTGGTATGTTCATCGAAACCTAGAACGTAGATCACTACGACATGTATTTTTATCTCGAAAAGCCAACGAACCATTATATGATTGATCAATCGAAAGGATAGTAGGATTCTCTCCGTAATTAACGAATAGCCGCTTTGTTGAAATTTTCAAGTGACCTGCTAACAGGCATTCCATATAGATTTATTCGCTGCGAGGAGGAAAAGGATTCTAGAGAGTGTGTGTTTGTATCGGGCACTGAATCTGTTCTTATTTGAATGGCGAACAAAGAGCCGAATTTAAAGCTGATCCACTACTGTGACCAAGTGCGGGTAGAGACACATGTGGTATAGACTCGAAGCCGATCAAGACATTGTTCAAATGACGTGTAACCGCAAGTCATTTGAAGAGACCTATGAGACATTGTATTGCTACAGAGTAGCATATAATTCTCCGGGTCCATTCAGCAGTGCTCAACAAACCCCATGCCCTTGAACTCGGAGTTGTCCACACAGATCGATCCAATATTGATGGCGCTCTTGCAGGCGTCATTTAGGTTGCTCTCAGTCTCACAATAGCCCATACCGGCGCAGTAATTACCGCCTACACTGTAGCAGGCCTTTTTGGTACCTTGTTCGATGTGGTAAGTGTCGGGCTGACCATCTGAACACTTGCAGTAGTTAGCAGTAGCGGCACCGACGAAAGCAGTAATAATAAGTAGAAAGTAGATAACCTTGACCATGCTGGTGGTGGGGATAAAGTGAGAGCCAGATCCCACTCACTTTTGTATGGCTCAGTGCACTGGTTATCAGATTATGTCTTTCTAATTTGTTAGCATATCTGATACAATCATATGCAGAATCCTTACTATTTTTAACTCGATATTGATCCAGTTTTTGACATATTAGTTGGTATCATATAAGGAATCGATGTGATTGGAATTTGACCCAGAGTCATTACTACAAACGCACACACACAAATACATCTTGCTTCCATACATGAAGTTTGAGTCAAATAATTTGAATGCCCTTTTTGTTCTTGGCAATGACATTGTTATCAATTACACACATAGCATCGCGTTGCGAACCTTTGCTCATGACACATGATGTTAGTACACATCATCCGTACATGAATGAGGCAGACCCGCGTATCAGTGCCACGGTCACAATATGTTCGAAATGTGGTTAATCAACACACTATATCTCATGAAGAGATCTATACAAGACTGCATCTTCATATAATGCATGATGAATTACATGGAGCAATTTCACTATTTCAGGGTGTATTACCATCAACGTAGTAGTCGACTTTCTTCGTCATACAAATATCAGCAAAAAAGTAGTAGCCAGCATTGCAAAACTTCCCCGGTGTATTCGAAGGTAAGCAGGTAGCAATCCAAATTGATGCGCACTGAGAGATGCAGCAACACCTCTCATTCATGTTGCAACAGCCTGGTGGTTGTACATATGACCCTAAAATAATACCTGTAATCCTAAACTCGATTAGAAAAGTTTCCGAGAGTTCACTTGACTGCGACTATTTAATGGAAACAGCACCAATCCTGGTTAGTATAATGCAGTCATGAAGAGTCGCTGGTTGCACGAAAGCACTAGTGTCTTTCTAAGAACCTGGATATGCTACCATGGACTCAAAATGGCCGAATTTGCGGAGGTGGAAAAATTTCGGTCAAGCGTTCGAGAAGCGAAAGACTTCGGCGGGTCAGAGGCATAGCGTTTTAGGCATCCCAGCATCCTTACCGTCCGGCTGTGCTTCCTCTACCCCAGTGGGTTTGTAATATGTACAAGTTGTTTCTTTTACAATACGTGTCATGAAGCCCTGGTTGTCATATAACATGGAATGCAGCAAATTGGAATCTACCGCGAGCAGCTCCTTGCGTTGATTCGTGCCATTTGAATCGCGGGCCTATCATACCCGCTTCTAGCATTAGCGCCAAATACCTCTTTGATGAGTACAAAAACGTCATTGTACCCCTTAGATTGGAATGAGGTCAAAACGACTTGAGTTGTCAGTGTGATATCGAGGATGACGATACTAAGACTTCAGATGGTATGATTATGCGCTATGGGTAGTACGAAAGATCTTCTATTCAAGAGAATGGCAAACATTATCCGCTACTGCAACGGGACCACAAGACAGAGAATCCAACTCTTACTATGACTCTAAGAGTGAAGATGAGCAATTGAACAATACAAAGAAATGGTTGAATAGAGTGCCATGACTCACATTGTTGTATTTTGAAGATGCTATTATCTAGTGGCGGCACGAGAGCTAGGAGCTTGTCAGTCGCTTCAAGCTCAAGGTAACTGGGGTAACATTTCGCACTGGGGTCCTGAAAAAGCACAATTCTACACTAGTATAAGTAGGCAGGTCATGCATTTTGGTTTGCGAACTGATCCATCTCTGCAAAGTTCCAAGCGAGTTATCGGGATTCACATGTATGGAGAGTTGGTTTCATTTGCAGCAAATCTTAAAAGATATTTGTAATTTGCATGGGTTCAATGTCCAAGGTGATGTGTTGTTATAAATTTTTTTTTTCGTGGCGAATCAATCAGGTAGATTAGTCATGCGAGAATTGATGAGGGCGTGGGTCAGTTGCGCCCATTTTTAGACTCAAATTCTGGGCTCATTTCGCTCGCTGCCATGGCGATCGTCTTCATGCCCAGGGCAGCGGTACCGACCCCAAGTTGGAACGGTATTTATCCTGGGAGGTATGGATTGGGCATCATGCGACAAGTGACAGGCCGCGATCCAACATTCGTATCTCTCGTGGGTGCTCGAACTGAGAGCCTATCGCTCTCAGATCTACAATCCGTTATTGAACATTTTCAGCTTGGCGATTTGACAGAGCTCATCCAAAAACCCCGGCCTGTCTATGTGGCAGAGTGCGTATGGATACTATCTTACAAGCAGACCGACATTCAAGCAAAAGATTGATTTGACGGCGAACTTGCTTGTCTTTCTCGTCGTTGGGTGCATTGTTGCGACAGCATTGCTGTATATGATCTGCGAGCGCCTTATGGTCCGCGCCGGTGTGATTGAAATGGCGCCTGTATTCAGTAAAGAGGAGATGCTACATACGTACCGTGTTACATTGATTCATTACAAGTCCCTTTGCAGTGCGGGGTCGCGTATTCAGGGCACTGTCGGACCACTGTGTCATGATCTACTAGCTCGTGCATATGGGGCGCTGGTCCACGTCCGTGCACGCATTTCTCAATTGATGCAGCGCAGGTCGTTGCTACGAATGAAACGAACCGTCATGTAATGCCTAATGTCTTACGAATGAGTTTCTCGATATGCTTCTTCTGCCTGTGCGAGGCACCGAAGATTGCCGCCTAGTTTGTTCACCGTCTCGACGTATTCTTCTTCTTCGACGCTGTCATAGACAATTCCACCTCCTGCTTGAAGATATGCGACGCCATTCTTAAAAGTCATTGTGCGAATTGCGATGCAGACATCCAGATCATCTTTCGCAAAGTCAATTCGTCCGACGGCTCCTGCATACACGCCGCGGCGCTCTTGCTCCAGCTCTGAGACCAGCTCTATGGCACGGATTTTGGGTGCACCACTAACAGTGCCTGCTGGGAAGATGGAGCGGAGTGCGTCAAACTTGCTGCAGCTTGGTCGTAACTGGCCCGTGACTCGTGACGTTAGATGGATCACATGGCTGAATTTTTCTATGTTCATCAGCGACTCGACACGCGTAGTGGTGGGGTCGCAAACCCGGCTCACGTCATTGCGTGCGAGGTCCACGAGCATAATATGTTCGGCGCGGTCCTTTTCAGAGTGAAGAAGCTGATGGCCTAACTTCAAGTCTTCTTGCGGCGAATGCCCACGACGCACCGTGCCAGCGATTGCATGCACGGCTACTTTGCCACGCACCACTTGGCACAAAGTTTCAGGACTTGCTCCCACGAGCTGCGCATCGCCACAGTCGACATAGAACATGTATGGACTGGGATTAATTCGTCGTAGATGGCGGTAGCAGTTGAATGGATGTAATTGTGTTGGGCAAGCAAGACGCTGCGACGGCACAGCTTGGAAAATCTCACCCTGCAGGATGTGTTTGCGAAGTTCTGTGACGAAATGCTCGTAACCTGCTTTTCCGACATTGCTCACGGGCTGGCCATGGGGTCCGATCTTGCCCTGCTCAGGCAAGGGCGTTGTATCCTGCAAAATCGTTCGCACCAGGCTCTCGACCTTGTTCGAACAGGCTGTATAGAGAGCGTCGATGTCTGCCGCATCTTCTGTCACATGCACGTGCGATACACAGTACACGGTTTGGAACACATGATCAAAGATGACGACCGAGTCGCACAGCAGCATTACGCACTCAGGAATTCCCAGTGGATCACGCAACTCCCGCTTCGTCTTTGGCTCAAAATGCTGAATGCAGTCGAATGCAATATACCCAACCGCACCACCTGTGAACATGTCGAGCTCCGGCACGGCCACATACTCGTATGATCGCATCCGTTTCTCCAGGTGTGCGAGTGGATCGCCTTCGCAACCTAGTCCAGGTCCTGTGCGCAGGACGTCACGCGGCTTTACGCCCAGAAAACTGTACCTCCCTAGACGCTCTCCAGTATTTACACTTTCCAGCAAGAAGCTCTCCTGCCCGACCTTTGCTCCGTCAGACAGGCGCAGGTAAGCCATGACCGGTGTGAGCAAATCTGCAGGGATCTTGGTATAGACGGGAATGATCCTGCCAATCTGCGCATGTCCCTCTTTCGTGAGTGCCTCGCGAACCACCTCAAGAGACGGTGCGATTAACATATTGCTCATATTGGTGCGAAACTATGGCACGAGTCGAGCGGAGTTGTTCGATGTGGCTAGTAGGCTTGTGTTGCAGGCAGGCGCGTGTTGCTTCAGCCACCGCTCTCGCTCGCGAACGCTGCAGGCACATTCGCTCCACTGTCGAACGACCACGTGGCTTCCACATTCATCTGCTATCGCACCCACCGGCGTTCCACCGCATATTCGATACGCTCCTGTCTCGGCTGCAGCACGCGACAATGGCGCCTGGGCTAAACCTGCCGCCGCCGACGCAGGGCTCTTCGTCAGAAGACTTGCACCTGATTTCGACGTCCAAAGTCGATGGCGAGATTTTTCCCACAGGCGGCGTCGTGTACCCACCGCCAGACTTGCGCCCGATCATCGACAAAACGGCCGAGTTCGTGGCTCGCAATGGCGTTGCGTTCGAGGCCAAGATCCGCGAGCAGGAGCGTTTGAATCCGAAATTTGCATTCCTGAATTCTGGCGATGCATACCACACTTATTTCCGCCTCCAGATCCGCGCGGCCGCAGAGAGAAAGCACGATGCGCCCGGTCCGGCTGACAAGGATCGCGCCGCGTCGGCTGTGCGGGCTGCATTGCTGGCAGACAAGTCGAACACGGCGAAGAAAACTGAACCTGAGCGCCCGCTTCCGCATGAATTCTCGCTTGAGTTTCCTAGTACAGCGGCTGTGGATCTGGAGGTGTTGAAGCTCACAGCCCTCTTCACTGCTCGTCAGGGGCAGGGATTTGCTTCGCGGCTCATGGCAAGAGAGTCGCGCTCGTATCAGTTTGAGTTCCTACATCCAAAGCACCCACTATTCAGCTACTTCCACCTCATGGTGGAGCAGTACAGGAGTATCATGCAGCCTTCGAAAGAGCGCATCGAGCATATTGAACAATGTGCAAGCCGGCGTCGTGGTCCAGGCGCGGGTGGTGCTCGAATGCATGTGCTAGACGAAGTGCGGAAACGTGCTACATGGACGAAATGGGACGAGGACCGTCGGCAGCAGGAGCATGATGAGGAGGCTCGGCAACGTGCTCTATTTGATGAAATCGATTGGCAAGACTTTTGTGTTGTTGGTGTGGTGGAAGTGACGACGAATGATGCCAGTGCTGAGCTTCCACCACCTCGGTCTCTGTACGAGATGCAAAGTATGGTCCTTACTCACAAGAAAATGTCGGCATTGCACACGGCAGAGAGGAGTGAGAGCAACGAGCAAAAGACCTCTACCGAGGCATCCACGCCAGCAACGAGCATGGCAGATCAGCACAATGCCACGCCTGCCGGCTCGTCGCACCACGGATCGGCTGGTGCCGACGCAGAAGCAGCAGGTCCAAGCTCGTTACCCGCGCATGATACTAATACGCCGACGTCGACGGAGGGTACACGAGCTAGCGTCGTTCGATCCACGGCGCAAGGTCCTGTCAAGATCCGCCACGACTATGTTCGTGGAGCGCGTCCGGCACCATCGACTGCGCCAGCTACGACTGTGTGTCCTGTGTGTGGTGACACCGTCGCTGTGAATGACATGAGTGAGCATGTCCGTATCGAGCTCTTGAACCCAAAGTTTCGCGAGCAGCGCGCTCAAATGGAGCAGCGCCGACAGGAGCAGGCCAGTCTTGCGGCCGGTGCAGACCCGAGCCATTTTCTTCGACAGTTTGCTGGTGCACGAACCGACATCTTTGGTGTGCGAGCGGATGAAGAGGCACAAGCACGACGTGAGGCGTCAGAACGTCGTCTGGCGCGTGAAAAGGAAAAGAATGTGTGGGATGGACATCTCAATAGCAGCAAGACGGCACAGGATGCTCGTGCACGGTCGGGCGACATTGATCAGCAGCTTGCGCAAATGCGTGCCCGACCAGCTCTTGCCGCAACGACACCGACGCCTATTGGGCCGCAAGTGCCTAGCAAGCGGCCCACAGAAGAACCATTGCCGCCGCAGCCACCGAGTAAGCGACGAGCTGACGAACGACGCGAGGAAGGTGCGCCGAGATATGCCGAGCAGGAATGGCTCGCGATGTACCCGCATCCCATCACGCTTCGAGTCCATGTGCCAGATGCGACACATATCGCACCAGCGTGTGACGGTCACGTCGAAGAAATATCGGGCCTTTCTCTCAGCACGACCATTGGTCAAGTGCGCGATCGGATTCTTTCCGAGACACTCGGTAAAGCTGTAGGCGCGTCGAAGCTCAAAATGTGGGTTCAGGGCAAGCCGGCGACACTGCGACAGTCGCTAGCGTATTGGAATTTGATGGATGGCGCTCATGTGGAGATGAGCCTGGCTAAATGATGATATACAATGGGGCTGGGGGAACAGGGAGGGGACTTGGGACACATGCGGACTGATTTGTGGGAGGACGCGCCAGTGTGTGGAGAGAAGCAAAAATCTGATTATGTGCATGTGTAATTATGATCGATCCATAGAGGTAGAGAGGTACCCAACCAACAGTGTGTCGTCGCATACGGATTCTTATGGCATGGTCCCAAGATGGATGTAAAGTCTGAGCTGGCGTTTTCGCTGAGCTACCCGGTGCAGGTGTCGGTCGTAGGCTTTGTTCTAGCATTCATGTTGGCACTTGTTTTCCATCAGTGCTTTACAGCTGGGTATCACTACCCACTGAATCGACTCAATTTTGTGCTACAGATCCTGTCGTCGATCCTCCTCGTCATATACCAGGCCGTCACATTAGGGGTGAATTTGTCGGAGCTGAATCATTTTTCAAAAAATTGGCCTTTCATGTTCCCCTACATTGCCTACCGGCTCCCTCGTCGCGATACGTGGACTTTGACCCAGGTGGTGTTTTTCATCATCCTCGAGAGCTTGATGGCTCTGCTAGCTCATGTACGTTCGGTATCCATTTTTCTCGTGCGCTTATGCAGGCCAATTATATCCAATTTCTCATGCTGATCTTCCCATCGAAGCTAGAGCGAAGTCTTATTTTCTGGATGCTCGGTCCGATGGCACTTGTTCAAGCAGGCATGTTCTTTGCTGATTTTGCGAAATTCAACGACTTCAAGACGATTGATTTGGCAGATGCACTCGTCAATATCTGTGACGCCTCTCTGGCTCTACTGTATACGTCTGGTCTGCTTATCTGGGGTGGCTTTGTCAATTGGCGACGTGCATGGCGCACGGATGGATCGACAGCCGCTTTCGGCATCGCCGTGCTTGTGGTGGCCGTGTGTAAGACTGTGGTGAGTTTTGTCCACATTGCCTACGATCGCGCGTACTGGATTCGCCTTCTGTCAGCCACATTCACAAATTGGCAATGCTGGCTCGGCTTCTGGTGGTGGGTGTCGGCGGGCATGGGGATTGGCGAGTATGAAGACCGTATGCGTGCGAGGCGGAAGAAACACGCTCTTCCAACCAAAAAGTCCCGTGCGAAGAAACGACGCTCTGTGTCTCATACGGAGGCGCCAAGACTCTCTTCTGATACGGCCATGCGGCATCCCAGTGAGGTCGGGACGCGTGAGATTCCGTCTTGTTCGGCCGCGGTGTCGGACCAGTCACCGTCCGTGTCAAACACGGACTCGGCCCCATTTACCGTTCGCCTTCTACGAAACTTGCTATCGAGTGCGCCACTCACGATCCGACGACGCTATGAACATCTTCGCAACACGCACAATCGAGCTATTCGCGACGCAGCATTGTCACAGGCGTCCGTGTATGCGCGAGTCATGCTGCCAGCAAATGTGAGTTTCGTGGCCGGGTCCGATCTAATGCGGCGCTTGTTGCTTAAAGATAGAACTGTGTATGATTAAAGATCAGGGAATCGCTCGCGAATCAGTTGGTGGAGCTTGGGCCAGATCTCGTTGCTAGTGCTCCCGGCCATATCTACAAGAAGAGGAAGCGACTCATCGTATGGGCTCCGTAGTGCACGGAAGTGCTGGATCATCGGCTCCGTCTGTGTATGGAAGGCATCGATGCGCTTTTTAAACGTGTCGGGATTGTCGTCTTCGCGCTTCTCGAGCGGCTCGCCCGTGAGGTCGTCGAGTCCCGGCGTCTTTGGCGGGTTGAATGATAGATTGTACACACGTCCCGAAGGCATGTGTGTCCAGCGCTGGAGAATCCGTTGTAAAATCGCCGACTCGGGCACCTTGAGGTTCACCACAAGAGACAGAGGACAATGCGCGGCGTAGAGCTCTTCGCTCAGTAGCTGGGCCTGGCCCTCTGTGCGCGGAAAACCATCGAGGATCCAGTCCGTCTCGCGCATGTCGTGCAGCTTTTCAGCGACCAGTTGCATCATAGTTGCGTCAGGCATGAGACGCCCAGCACGGATCGACTCGGATGCTTGCTTGCCAAGCTCGGTGCCGTGCCGGATGTGCCACCGGAGCAAGTCGCCAGCGGTAATGAAATGCACACCAAAATGCTTCTCAATACGAGCGGACAAAGTGCCTTTGCCCGAGCCTGGGCACCCGACCATGAGCATGCGCAGTCGGCGCTGCACCGTTCCTCCCCGCATTGTCGTTCTGCTCGCTCCGGTAGCTATTACTGTGTGAATGAGTGGGATGTGTGGAGGAGGGAAAGAACGTCGTCAGATCGACTGGGGTTCGGTGTACGTGCAATTTTCGATTGTCGCAGAGAAGCTGGAAAGCGGGACAATGACGACTCTGTTCCCTGTTCGAAACAGCTTATGATCGACTGAGTGCATGCCGCTAGAGAAAGAGCGCGCAGCGCCCAGCCCTTGCGACGGCTGCCAATCTAGCTACGGTGAGATCGGGGGGAGGCGAAAGAAGGGGGTGCGTTCGGGTCCTGCAAGCCCGAAGCAGGTCGTGTAGTGCCCGTACTGTATGCATGCGAAAAGAGATATAGCCTCAATAGCCTGTATGGTGGTGCAACTATCTATATCGTTTGCCGGGAGAGATCTTAGTGGGTGGGGTGGTCATGACTTACGAGTCCTGCGGTGCAAATGTCAGCGGCTCAAACGGATAACCATCGGCCATGTAGTGCTTCGAACCGCCTTCGACCCAGTGCAAACGAAGCGCATGCAAAAAGGCTGAAAGTCCCTCCATAACACACAAGATCGCAATGGTCAAGACGAACCAGAGCGCAAAGGCAAATACCGTAGCAAACACGCCCAGCACGCCCGTCATGCCAAAGACCGTCTTGATCGTCATGTCCCACAACACCTGAGACAGCTGAGCATGAGCAAGCGAGAGAGCCCACAGACGCAGGTACGACGCCGTGTTCGAAATGCAGCCAAGGCAAAACTCGATCGTGTGAATGATCTGATGGATCACAACTTCGCCCAGCTCGAATTCCTCCTCGGATTCGCCGTCGTCGCCGTCAGCGCCGCCGTCGATGAAGTCTGACTCTAGCTCACGCTCAGCCTCGTCAACGTCATTTACACGCTGCTCGCCGCGCGAGGAGCCTACTGTGTGGTAACCCGCGCCTTCGCGGTGCTTGTGCTCCCGGTATAGCAGGTATGGCTTTGCGACAAGCATCCACGGCACACACACCATGGCGACGAGGAGAAGGAGGGACTGAACGGATGCCTGGCCCGCATATAGCTGTTGCTCGGGATCGACGGCACCTGGCTTGAGGAACATGTAGATGAGCATGTTCAAAAGACCAGGTGGCGAGTTGTGCAGGTTGTTGCCGTTCGCATCCTTCGCGTACCAGTCTGTTGACCATTTGTAGATGATCGTAATGACCAGGTAGCCGAAGAGCGCCTCAAGGAAGAGCATCTGCGGCACGAGCTCGGCCCAGATCCACGTTGGCCGCTTGAAGTGCAAGTGGTTCGGCACATTGAGCAGGAGCGCAAACGTCATGTGAGCGACGCCCAGCACAATCGACAACTTCATCTTGAACGAGTTGGTGAACACGAGGTTGTTCTCCGCACCGTGCCAGCTGGGATCGAGTCCTATCGGGTACACACGACCGTTTGGCTCAGCTGTGAGTGTGCCATTGGCACGGGGCCACTCCCAGCCGCTGTGGAACAGATGCATGCTTCGACTAAAGATATCGTTGTAGATAAGACCCGTAAAGATGGACGCGATGCCCATGAACAAAATGATATAGCGGCCATAGAAAAACATGGATGAAATCTCGTCCAGACGCGTGCGTTGGAGCTTGCGCTCGTACAGCACCATTGCCCCGGCCATCAGCGACATGAGAACGCCATGCCCCACGTCGCCAAACATAACAGCGAAAAGGAATGGGAACGTGACGACAGTAAAGAGACCTGGGTTCACTTCCTGGTATCGCGCATGGCCATATGCATCGATGATGGCTTGGAATCCTTCCGTCACCTTGTTCGTCCGCTGGAACGTCGGCGGCGTCTCCTTCGTCTGCATCGTCTGCATGACCGACGACACATGTGCGCCAGTCGACTCAGTCGCGCGGCGGAGCGCCAGCTGCACGCTGGCGAGCTCGGTTGTGGGCGCCCAGCCCTCAGCAACCAACGTCTTCTGGTTTACCTCTGTCTGGAACAGGTTCATCGTACTGTACACGAGCTTCTCGCGGCGCACGAGATCTTGCCACGCCTCGATGGATTCCGCCACACGCACGAGCTCTGTGCGCCGCGTCGCATTCGTAGAATACAAAATATTCTCGTGGTCCTCGATACGCTCAAGGACCTGGTGCAGATTCTCCCTGCACTGCGTTGGGTCACTCGCGACCGGATACAGCGTACCGCCCATCGACTCACAGATGCGGCGGATCTTGGACAGGATCGTCGAGCCGTGTGCAAAGATCACAAACACATTCTTGAAGACGGGCTCGTCGCGCGCTGGGTCCTCGAATGCCTGCTGGATCTCGGCATAGTTCATATACAGGTTGCCACGCAGGGCTCGCCAAAGCACACGCTCCAAGGTCGCCATCTGGGTGCGTTCGATCGTACCAGCGACAAACTCCAAGTCCACAGGCGCTATCGCTCCCATGTTGCGCACGCCTGAGCCCTGGCTCGTTAACAGCGGCGCATGTGCCTCGTCCTCGCGCCCTTCCTCATCCATGCTCACACGCACATGGTCTGCATCGCTGGCCGCCGCTGGTGGCGACTCTGCGTGCTGGAAAAACACTTCGGTCTCGCGGATCACATTCTTCGCCTCTTCGAGCTCGAGCAGACGCTTCTGCAGCGCATCATGGCTATGGTTCATCTGCGTAACGCGCGTCTCGTGCTCTTGCAGGCGCCGTGCAAGCTCTTCGAGCCGCAGAGGCCCATTCATGCCATCGTCCGCTGTGAGGAATGGGATAGCACTTTCCAGTGCGCGCGCAGGAATGGCCTCGCGCTCGAGCTGTGCTTGCAAGAACTGGATCCGTCGATCCATCTCATCGAGGCGCCTAATGTCTGCCACGAATGTGCGCTGGAATGGCGTCACGTCAGGGTTGAGATCTCGGAACTGGACGTTGCCAAGTTCGCCCAGCTCCGTCACTGTAGCATGGACACTCTCCGACGGAATGTACAGCTGGATCAGTGACATGCTCGCCGAGCGAAACAGGCCTTCTTCTTCGCTCATGGCGTTGAAATATGCACCTCGTCGTCCACCCGCTTTGTGTGTTTCGTTCCGGCTTGGACTACGTTTGTCGACGTCTCCTATACGCCTCGCCCGCTGGACCTTCACTGCTTATTCATTCTCACACCTCGTCCCCATCGAGTGCCGGGCCCGTCGACCTCGGCCGAGAGACACGTGGGCCATGGATCCTCGTCACCCGCTGCCACCGGCTGCCATTGGCGCCCACATCCATACACACCTACACAAGCGACACATCCAGTTGCATGCGCTCAGCCCAGGCGATGTCCTCCACATCACACCACCATAGACCATGCGCCTCGGAGCGGACGTGCTCCTGGCGGCCGTGCTTGTGTGTGCGGTGCACGCATGGTCATTGTTCCCACGGAAACGGTTCAAAGAAGAAGGATTTTTACGTGCAGGATCGCTTGGACTCGAGGATGTCCGTGGACAAGTGGCAGCTTGGGGTTACTTCCGTGACGACCGATTCCTCGATGCGTGGATTGTTGATGCATCGCGACAGTCGATGACTGTCCACGAATGGAACCATGCGAATTTCTCGTTCCATTCAACTCCCTCCGCTCATATTTCCGTGCCCAGTGACATGCGCATTGCCAATGCGATCCTCGCTGATTTTACGTACGATGGACGCACAGACGTCTTGGTCATGGCTTCGTCCACGAGCCGAGCGAGCCCGCCCCTCTCCATGTTCTTGTGGCCGATGCTCCCTGACGGTCAACTTGGCGAACCCATATCATTGCCTGCCTCGATGGATGCACAACCCATGAGTGTCGATGCCGCAGGCTCACTGCGTGGCGACCTCCTAGGCCATGCACACTCTTCGCCCGATACCCTGTCTGTATGGCGCAATGTAGATGGACAAATGCGTCTCGAGACGCCCGTCATGAACGGCCATATTCCTCCGTGCCGCCTCGCGCACCCACACAGTTCGGCGAATGTCGACATGAATGGCGACTGCTTGGCAGACCTGTTCCTCGTGTGCCAGGGAGCACGGTCAGGACAGCTTACGTACCAGATCTGGACCGCGCGTGCAGACACTCCCATGGCATACGACCTCGCTCGCACAGGTGATCTTCCCCCAGGCGCAGGTGCTCTGTCGTTCGCAGACATGAACCGCGATGGCACTATGGATGTCGTGTTCCCGTCATGTGATCGTTCTCAATGCTACATCAATATTGCGTACAATGAGCAAATGCCTCTGTGCTCGCAGGAGCGACGCGGTACCCTCTTCTCGTCGGGCAATCCAATGGCACCAGAGCGGTGCCGCGATGCACTGCGCCTGTGTGAGCCCGACGCGTCGTTCGTGCTGGACATGTCGACAGACGCGACGAATTCGCGTTTCGCCCGCCTGCCTGTGCAAGACCTGACAGGAGATACACGCATCCTGCTGACAGATGATGTCGGCACATACCCGCAGCCGGTGCCTGTGCGCATTGGTGACTTTAACATGGACGGATACCCTGACTTGGCGATCCTGACTGTGCCTCGTGGCGCAATGCATGGTCAGACACGCGTACATCTCTTGGAGAGCGTGCGGTGCAAGAAGCATGGCTCCGTCGGCTGCACAGCCTCAAAGCCTGAGCACCGCACGTTCCGGCGCGTCCCCAACACGGTGCTGGACCAGGAAGCGTATGTGCGCAGTGTGTCGTTCGTGGACCTGGACGAAGACGGCACGCTTGATTTCGTGCTGCAATCACTCCCACCAGCAACGACACGCACATCTGATGCGCGTGTTCTGTCGTTTGTGCAAAACAATTACTTCCATGATGCCTTTTTTCTCAAGACACTCACACTCAATGCCGCTTGTGGCGCGCGGTGTGAGCGGGAACATGAACGGGCCTATTCTCCATGGGGCGGTTCCCTCCTTGGTGCTTCGTACAAGTTTGCTGTTCTGGATCCAAACGGCGTGCGTCGTGCCCAGCAGGTGGCGCAGCAGCCACAGACCGGGTACAGTGCACTGACACCACCGTATGCCTTCTTTGGCCTTGGCCGGACGAACAATTATGTGGAGTCGCTCTTTGTTGGAAGCACGCTGCGTCAGGCAGATTCTTTTCTTGTACTAGAGGGAGTGATTCCCAATAGCGAGGTCATCGTCATTCCTACAGATGAATCGCCAGATGCATGGAGGCGCGAGTTGTTCCTGCATCCTGCAGACTGGATCCCGTTTGTAACAATGGCACTCGCTGGACTCATTGCCCTCCTCAGTCTAGTTGTGTTCATGCTGGATCTGAACGAGAAGCACGAAGACGAGCGCGAGAGACGGCGTGCTGTACATGCAATTAATTTTGACGCCTTGTAGCTGTCCGTTTCCTTATACAGCGATGCCGCTCGGGTCGGCTGGTCTGTTTCGTCGAGACGGGCTGGCATATTTCTCTCTCGATCTCTATCTATATCTTTCTCCACAATCATTATCATGACAACTGACCCGATCTTTGACGCCACACTTAGTCAGCAAATGATGGTTCTGTTAGTTAGACCCTCTTGTCACCTTGCCTGAGACCAGCTTGTGTAGCCACCACCTGCCTTCCCCTCTCTCTGCATTATCTTGAGTGACTCTAGGTGGCCGGCATGGCACCGGCAGCCGAAGAACCGGTTCAAGCTGCCAGTAACGGCCGCTGGAACTGGCTGCTCTTTGTGCTGTCATTGCCTCTGTGTATCGTGCTTCTCGAGCATGTCGTACTTCCCAGCATGACGCGCATCGTTCTGCAAGGTCGTCTCTCTGTTCGTTCCATTAGTCTGTGGCAAGGTATTTCTGACCTTACATGGCATGTGAGAACTAAGGCACCTTATGATGTAGTCGTGCGTATTTCACGCATATATTTCTCCATCCATTGGCCAGGCATCTCGATCCGCTCCATCGATACCAAACACCATCGAGTCCAGTTCATAACGTTGCATATTGATGGCACGTCGTGTGAAGTGTCACGAGCACAGCCTAGCCTACGTGAGGAGCCACAGGTCAATTTGTGCCCAGCATCGAGGAAACAGATGGACTTATCCGCCTCCCGCTCTGCTGTATCACCCGAATTATCGCCATCGCCATCACCGTCACTGACCCCTCCCACGTCTGTTACAGCCTCCCAATTGTCCCCGTCTGAACGGAATGCCTTACCGTCGGACTCACAGACTCATGCATCATTGCCTCGGTTATGCAACTCGCTGTCACCCGCGTCCTCATCTTTACCTACACGAGAGTCTTCTACACGGCTGCCTGATGTCGAGCCAAGCTCGAAACGCCGGGTATGCAAGACTCCAACTTCCATTCAACATACGACCGGTCTATTTTCGCAGGGTATACGGCGTCTAGTAAAAAAAGCTTGCATCCTCTTGCAGAGTCTTGCGGCATTTATGGCTAATTTTGTCGCTATCGATATATCCCACAGCTCGCTGCACGCTGAGGGCACAGACATACGGGCTGAGCTGGACCGCTTGGTCGTTCATGCGTTTGTTTTTTTTACGGATTTGAAGCAGCCTCCAACGCCAGACTTGACCTCCGCGCATGATGGCTTCGATGACCGACCCATCAGCACGAGGAAAGCCACACCTGTGAAGGTCTTGGGTCTGCACATTCGCGTGCCGGAAATTCGTTCGCGTGCCTACGTTGATTTCCTAGGAGCGCGCATCATGCGACAATACCAAACCGTGTTGGACATGCCTGAATCGGCGGCCCTAACAATTCAGGCCCGGCTGCGTGAGTCAGTGGTTTGCGAGTCTGTCTCGATGCGTTCTCATATCGAGAGCATCTGGGCTGATGTGCAGCCACTTCACTCGGCTCTGCATGATCTTCACGCTTGGGCTCATGCCGTTGTAGCAAAAGCGCCAACATCTGCCGGCGAAACCGCATCGCCCCGTCCATCAGCGCCAGCTGCGTCTGGACGGCACGGTCTTCAGCGGCGAGCGCCCTCGTTCCTTGCGTATTTTGCTGGAGCCTCCATCTCACTAGCGCATGCGCATTTCAGGCTCTCACTGCCCGGCACGCCGCATGCTGAGGCGAACACGACGCTCGTTGGGCTGCATGCATCGCTAGAAAACAGCAATCCATCTGACGAGGCACACCAAGCGTGGTTCGGTGCGTGCGGTGTCAGACGCCGTGCACTTGATCGCGAGCGCATTCGTCTCTGTGAAGCGCGGCGCATCTTCTTTCTGAATGCGTCGTTGGCCAGCATCAAGACATTCTTGCATGCGGGCCCGACGAAACGGCCGAATGCTAACACCATGCTTGCCAGTGTGTCGCAGCTAAAATGCTGGGTCCGTACCTCCGTCACGCCGTTTGGCATTCTGCCGTCTCTCACGCATACGAACCGGCATCCGCTCTTTTTTGCGTCTGATCCGAATGAGGCTGCTGTCGCCATTCGACTCAGCGTTGGGCAGATTCGTAGTGCACCAGACGTGGCAGGTCTCACACGCCTGGCAGACGCGCTGCGTGCGCTCCCCAGCCAAAGGGCCCCGCCTCCGCACGACACAGAGTCCACTGTGCAGCCGCCGTCACAGAGGCCTGTGTCGCTCCCACGAATTGCTCTACTAGTGCAGGTGGAGACGGTCGACTTGATTGTACACCGCGGTGCTTCACGGCATGCTTGGGATGAGGATGGTGGGGCACTCGTCATGTCGATCCCCAAGGTGCACATCACAATGCAGGCATCGTACAGTGAGCGTGTATCGGCGCTGCGTGATGTGTGGCGCGGCGTCACTACGCAGAACCTGAATTTCGAGACGTGCCCGATGCAGTACACCCTCGACTCTATGGCGGGCTTCGCGGCGCTCAGCACCTATCTGACCGGCTCCAAGCACGACTCCATCGCTCACTGTGATATCTTGCACGTCAAGGCGCCTGAGCTCTCGTATGCCATGCGCGTGCCGACGTCCGTTGATGCGCTGTCTTGGACGCCTCACGTTCGTTTCAGCGAGGCTCGCACACGCTTATCACTCTCGATCCAGCAGATCGACGTGCACTTGTGGGAAGAGCCCGTCTTGTCAGCGCTCACGTCTGTGGTGTCGGCGGTATCGTCGCATGTGCCTGTGTCCAGGTCCATCCGTTCTCTGCCTAAGCAGCCGCCAGCGTCAAAGCCTTTTTTTCAGCAGCTTCCGTCGCACCGCTTTATGCATGTTGGGATCGGGCGCATCGCTGTGTACATTGGCTCGTCTGACATGAACTTTGAGCCAGAGGTTCGTCGCGGCGTGGGACTGGTGCTTGGCCCAACGGTTCTGGACTATGCGCGCTTGGAGTCAGCTCGGTCTCTGGAGCCTGAGGAGCGCATTTCCCGAAATGCGCGGCAAGCGCTGCGGCTGCCCGAACACATTGGCATTTGCGCTCATACTGTGGCGCTTCAAGAAGGCACGGGTGCAGCTTGCAAGCTCGTGCAGCACGGGCTTCGTGTGTTTCCCATCGTTCATATGGCGGCGATGCGCGATCCTCCCGTCGAGCCCAGTGAGAAGCAGGATGCGCAGGCCATTTATGTGCAGGACCAATGGGACTTTGAGTCATTGAACGACTTCTTCTGTGCGGCGCGCCAAGAACCGCGTATGCACCAGCTGCAACACGGCACAGAGATTTTGCATATCCCTGAGCTCTTCGCGGATGCTCAGTTTCGCCCCACCGTGCCGAACATGCGGCTGGATGTGCGCCTTTCTCACCGCGTGGATTTACGGATCGTGTTAACCAATTCGTACTGTGTTCTAATGGCTGCCGAGACAGTAAAGCGTTTTGTCGATGCCGTTCGGCCCGCGGCCGATGGCGGTGCTGATGACGCAGTCGCTCGTCCTACCATGTCGCCCGATACACACACAGCATCGCCCCGGGCAGAGCCAACGACTTCGTCCCTCCACATCTACGTTAGCATTCCACGCATCGGTGTTCATGTGGCTCTGCCGCACGAGCGTCGCCTCTTCCTGCTGATCGAAAATGCGTCAGTCCGCGTGCGCGCGGGTATACGTGTGTCCTTCGACTCACTGCGTGCGCGCGTGCCGCCAGAGCTCGAAGACTCGCACTTATGGGACGAAGGCGTTATTGCTCGTCGCATGTTTTTCTCGTACGGCGAAACTCCTTCCTCGCCCAAGACCATCTGGGTCACGGGCGAGTGCCTGCATGTGCGCATCCCCTACGGCTACCATACACACAAGCTTGTTGAGGCATCGATCGTCGCATTCAAAGCAACGAAGCAGCTGTTTTTCCAATTCGTTCGTGGGTACACAACGAGCGCGATCTATCCTCACAATGAGGCCCCCAAACACCTGCCGCGTGTCTCGCTGCGTCTCGGCATGTTCGTTTTGGAAGCGGCTGATCATTCGTTCGATGCCGCCCTCAGTCTCATCTTCCGTGCTGGTCTGGATGAACAAATGATGCGCATGGAGCGCGAGCGAGTATTTGAACAACGGGCGAGTGACGTGTCGCCGGCTCAAGCCGCTGAAATGCGCGAGCGCTTGCACGCACTGCAGTCGTCGAATTGGATTCGTCGCTGGCACAATGCTCGCCATGTGCGTTCCCAGCGCGAGCGCGCGCTGTACGCCTACATTCACAAGCGTTTGTACAATCCACATGAAGTGCACGAAGGCGACAGTGATATGCAAGTACGTACATGGCCTGCTGAGCCGCCGCTCTGCCGCCTGTCCATGACCATGTTCAGCTTCGAACTGTCGCAGCCGACAAGCTTCGCCCTGGACGACACACATACGTGGCTGCATCAACAAGCAGGCAATCCCGTGGACCTCGAGTATACAACGCTGATTCCTATGCATGCTCGCATCTGCATGTCGGAGTGTATGATTCGCATGCGTGACTACCCTCTGCCTCTCTTACACATCCCGCCGCGCGATGACATGGACATCTGCTTCGATGCAGAGGGCGACGTCGTCATTGCCGAGCAGCTGGGAGACGAGTTCTCCGTGCGCCACGTTAAGACCACGATTGTGCCTGCCGTTGATAGTCGGCATGGTGCAGAACATGGCCTTCTCGTTCCCAAGAGCGCCATGTCGCCCAAGTTTTATGGCCCCGTTACGATCCATGTGTCGTCACAGCAGCCGACTATATTTACGTGGGGCCAGTCACTCCAGCCCGCGTTCCACGACTTTACGCGCGTCATCGATGCGATTATAAGTCCTCCGCATGATCCATCCCGGAAGCCCGGTCCATGGGACAAGCTGCCCTTCCAGCTCCAGGGCCAAGTCCAGATATTCTTCGAGAATGATGTACACCTCCATTTAAAGGGTTCTCGCAGTCCGTACCAACTGACGGGCGCCGGCAGTGGCTGGGTCATGGTGTGGCGCCGGCATATTGAGTTGCGTCTTGGATACGAGAACCCAGACATGGAATTCTTGCAGGTGCGTAGTGGCGAGCACTTGTTGGCTGTGCCTGATTTGCGTCCTCTGCTAGATCCAGCGGCCTTGGGTCTTTCTAGTGAGCAGTGTGACGCCTGCCCAGCTGCTCATTCGGTTTTGGTGCGTAAGGACTCGATGCCATCGTTGCGTCTCGACAAGATCAGCTGGCAGCTCTGCGGCGGCGTGCGCTGGGGCATGGGTCTCGTGTCGGAGCGGACATGCACGAACGACACATGCGAGCGTGTACCGCGTTGTGAGGGCCCACCATTCTATCGCCAATGCCGCTTCTTCGGGCGCATTCCACATTGGCAGGTGCGTTTGCGCTCATTCGAAGGCTACGAGCGTCTGCCGCCGGAGCAGAAGCGCGATTCGTATCTGGGTTGGCGTTCTGACTTTATGCATATGTCATTTTCCCTCCAGGCCATCGGCAGCGATCGCGAGCACCAAAATGCAGCGGACAAGTCGGCCTCACGCAACTGCTTGTATTTGACGCTCCGCACGTGGAACCATTTCCGCGACTGGCTCCACCTGTTCAATGGTCGTTTGAATTTGCCGGTTCGGCAAGGTAAAGTGTTTCCCAAACCACCTGGCGTCAAATCGCCCAAGTTTGGCCTGTTCCTCGCCACTATCAAATACCGCTTCCTGGTGACCGGCCTGCATCTCTCTCATACGTACCAGCAGCATTCTCAATACGACCTGAGGCATGGACTTCGGACATTCGTGGGCGTCAAGGCAAAGCTTGGCACATTCTACCTCGATCTGCATCAACGTATGCAGGAGTCAATCCATCGCCCGCCCGTGCCGAACGCTAATACGCGACGCTCGGTACGCAAGCCGCTGTATGAAGCCGAAGTCGATGTGAGCAAACTCGACATATTCTCGCTGTGTGCACGGTTCTGTGAAAATCATGGCTACACGAATTTGCCCAATACATCCATCGAGTCCCAACACGACCTGCTGCGGGATGTGTTTTTGGACATGGATGAAGAAGATACTGCTGATCAACGTATGTATGATGGGCTTGACTTTTCCGAAATGGGCATGTTCCCTTGTAGCGACAAGGAGCCCTTGGTCCACATCCGCAAGATTATGACGCTTGCTCGATTCAATTTCCATCGCCTCATTGAGCCCTCTCACCACATGGCCCGGCGCCCCAGCACCATGCGTCCGCCTAATCCGTTTGAATCTCAGTTGCTTGGCTCGCCTGCACCGTCAACAGACCCCGCGCCGCATGCCAGCGACGCGTCTGCGAGGTCGACAGCTATGGCACATCAGCGCATGAGTGTGGATGAGGGTCTGACACGTCCGCAAATGTCACCTGATCGATCGACTCGTTCGTTGTCGTTCTCCTTGCCGCCACTTTCGACGTACTCGAAATTTGGCCACGAGCACACGCACACATGCTTGATCCGGCGCTCGAGCTCAGTGATGGATGAGCAATTGGCACTCGAGCGCCAGCGTCTTGACCACCTCACCAGTGATATCATTATGCTCAAGTCGATGCTGGATTTGACAAAGTTCCACATTGCCGGTCAGCGCGCATCGCATCTTAAGCAGCTTGCTTGTTTACAAGAGGCTCATGAACGTGTCAAGAGCAATATCGCCATGCTCGAGCAACCAGCCAACGCACATGACCCATCTGATGATGGTCGGGCTGACTCGTCATCACAAGCACGTACTTTCCATCAACTCCTCGATCAAGAAGAGCCGGATAGCAAATACCATGCATTCCATGAAGAGTGGGACTCATTCAACAACCAGGTGTTCGTGTTCAATCCTGTGGCTGTGCTGATTAGCAAGACACGCGACGTCCTCTTGCAGTACTACAACAACACTCAATTGCATCGCAGCTTCCTACAGCGTCTCAGTATTGTTGAGCAGCGCCAAATCCACGCACTTCTTGAGCGTGCACGTATGTACATCGACCAGCAAGCGCCGTCTGGTGACATGGAAGATGCATCAACGCTGCTGGACGATGTGATTGTGGACACAACACGTCTTGCTTGTGCCAACTTGCCAGACACTTTCCTGAATGACTTTGGCGCCGACAGCAGCAGTGAGTATCGGCCTAACGATGGCATTTCAGACGAATTTCTCTTGCGGAAGAAGACGATTTGCCTGTGTGTGCAGCCTGAGGTGATCTTCCACAGCCGCATTGGCGAGAATTCGACACTTATTTTCCATGCGGACCAGATGCGCTTACGCAACTATGCGCTCAGTGACAGCATGTACGACGAACGCTCGATCAACCACAACGTGTTGCATCGCAACTTTATTTCGATGCGCTCATTGCAAGTTTTCCACACGGAACGAGCTATTCACTTCAATCCCGAGTCGTACAATACACTCGAGTCGCTTCAGCTTCCGGTTGAAGCACTCAACGGACAACGAGTGCCTGGTTACCAGCGCCTCGTGCGTGGCACACACGCCTTTGTCATATACGATAAGCACAACCGCCTACGACTGCATGACCGCACGCGCTCGGTTGTTGCGGCGGATCGCTTGGATGATCCCTCTGTTAATTATTTGCAGCATAACATGGACTTGATCCAGCTTATGTGCCCTCGTTTCACGCTCACGGCAACAAGTGAACAGTATGCGGCTATATACAACGTATACACAGATCTACTGATGCACACAGATCCCTTGCACGAGGAGCTGGAGCGGCATCGAGACTCGCTCGCATACAGCTACTCGTTTGATGATCCAGACTACTTCGTGCACGTAATTGCCTCTTATCAGCGGCAGATTCATGATCTAATCAACCTCAAGCAAGCCTTCGAATCTGACTATGCGCTCCTCAACTCCGAAGGGCATGCGGAATACGTCCGCATCTGTATTCGGGTGATGGATCTGTATGTGGATCTATGCATGTTAGAGGAAGCCATTTTCATGTCACATGCCTCAGCACGCGATCGGACGAAGCATTTAGCCTTGCTCCTTCGCGCATGCGCGAACTCCATGGAATGGAACATGATCAGCCGCGATGCTGCGCCGAAAGACTCGAACGGCATGCTTGTTCGTCTCTCACTGCAAGGCAACTCATTTTCATGCATGTCACTCGTCAGCGGGACGTCGATCAACTGTGTCACGACGAAGAATCTGCACGCGCGCAACGCACATCCCAGTGCATACTTTGAAGACATCATCAGCAAATACTATCCGCCAGCTGGACACCCAATGATTGATCAAGATCGTTTCCTTCTTGCACATTGGCTCTTACTCGCTCCGTCAGGAGGCATCAAAATTGTCGATCGGAGCGAGTTGCATATACACCCAGTTCGAGTTCAGCTGGAGCTGCGTTTGGGCCGCCAGGTCATGGACTATTTATTCGGCTCTCGACGCACACAGGCAAAAGAAGAAGAAGAGGCCGTCCATAAACGAACCTGGCTCAAGCAGATTTTGTCCATGTCCCGCAAGGCACGAAATACTTTGCGCTCCACGAGTCCCACGTCTGAATCTGACTCGGATACCCTTGACTCAGAGTCTGACAACGATAGTGATGATCCAGGCGACAATGGCAGTGCTATAACTCCGATATCACCTTCCACCATGGATGATACCGGATCTTTCACGTTTGCGCGACAGAGTCGTTGGGATCCTGATACTGACAAATTCGTGGCGACAAATGCAATACGCTCGGAGATGTTGCGCCGTGCAGAAAAGAACCTGTCGTTTGTGCATGTGATGATCGCTGCTGTGGCTGTTTGCCTTTCGTACAAAGGTGATGGTGAGCACTCGTTGACGAATTTGTACGACTTGGACTTTCAGCTCCCGCGCCTTGAGTATAAGAACGCGATTGGCTCTTACAGGGATCTCATTGATTTGCTCCGCAAAGACATGATTCGCATCGCCTGGGATCACCGTCACACGCTTCTGAAAGGTGTCATATCTACGAACTCTCGCAAGCATGCACTCCTAAAACGGTTACGTGCGAATCGCATCTCCAAGTACGGCGATGCAGCAAGTGTTGACTTGCAGAATGAACGTTTAGGCGATGAGGAACTTGCGGCAGCTGTCGTTGCCAGCATGACAGTTGCTCCTGGTGACTTGGATGAAGTCGTGGATCCAATGGATGTGTTGAACTCACCGTCCTTGCCAGAGTCCTACCCCTCACATGCTCCTCATTCCGCAGACCCAGAAACAGCAACGGACACGCATCTAGACGCAAATACACCGGACACAAGCTCACCGTCTGCGCCCGGTCGCACGTCCAAGTGGCGACATGCATTCTCGTCAAGACTTCATCATGTGGCCGATGATGCGGCCTCCTTTGTCTCACACCACATCAACGAAGAACAAGATCATTTTAAACGACTCAAGCGGTTCCTATATCGTAAAAAAGATACATAATATACATATAGTCATGTTGCTCTACGTCACCGTGTTAGATCATCATAAGAAACCCGATTTACGCCTAGAATCCCGACTGACGTCGTAGTCACTAGAGGCATCCATGTCCGCCGACTCATCATCGTCCTCGGACGTGGATGATGAGATCACAACATCCTCATCAGACGAATGGTCATCATCTTCGTCATCGTCTTCATGGTCTTCGCTGTGATCTTCAGATTCGTCCTCTGGATGAATACCGGAAGCAAGCCAGGGCTCCGTCCGTAAGGATGTCCGACGCATTCCTACGTCACGATGACCAGCTGGCAGAGGTGGCACGAAGCGGTCGTTGTTCGCAGCGGCTGGAAGCGCCTCTTCCCATTGCTGTGGCCGATTATCAGTCTGTGGTTGCTGGCGTGATTCGACGTCATCGGTAGCATCTGTTTCGACGTGGACGTTCGCAGACCCATGAGCAAAGGTCGTTTGTCCATCTTGAACGACATCTGTCATTGGTGCGGGTGGCAAGTGGCGAGCTTGGGCAAAGAAGATCCGCACTTCTCGGTACGACACGTTCCGAATGTTGTATGTATTGCCCTTTGGCACAAGGAACATTCCTCCAGGAGCAATGACGAAACGCGTACGATGTACCATAACTTGGACAGCCCCTTCCAATACCACAAACGTCTATTGTAAGAAATCTGTTAGTGTCGCATAATCATTTTCGCACACGTACATAATTGTTATCCTTGCTCGGCTTGGTAGGTTTTTCTCCCCCACGAGGTATCACCAACACACCTGCAGCCATAAAATCGCTGATGCCGAAAATCTTTTCGTACGAGAACTGTTGATTAAAGGCAGGTCGTGGCCGAATCCCGGCCGCTGTGCATGCAATCCGCATCGTTACCTCGGCATTCAAATCAGCATCAACGACTCGTCCATACGGATCTGTATTATCATCCCATCCGTCTTCTGGGTTCCGAACGATCAAACGCGTGTCTTCATCGTCCACGCCTGTCTCATTCTCGCTCTCATCCACAGGTGTAAGCCGCGGTACAAAGTTCTTCGATCCCACTGGCCGTCCAGGGTGAGCATACCCTGCAGGTTTGGCACGAAAGCGGCGCATGCCTGAGAACGTGCCTTCACCGGGTGCTCGCGGCACACGGATCACCTTTTTTAGCACAGGTGCAACCAGACCTTCTGGCCCCTCCTCCTGCTCCGCCGGCTCGTCAGGCTTTCCATACAACGCACGCTCGCCACGCCACCAATCCAGTGGTGCAATTCGATGGCGCTTTCCGCGCCGTAAGCCATCAGGATTCTCAAGCTGCCAAGACGGTGGGTCGTAGATCCGTTCAACGATTTTCTGCGCTGGTTTCTGCCGACCAGGTGGTCGCCCCGGTCTTCCTCGCGGTGGCGGCATGGACTCGTCTTTCCGTGGACGTCCACGGCCACGCTTCTTAGGCAGTATGGGCTGCACAGGCACATTGTCATTTCGATCAACACCACGTTCTACGACATCATCGATGATGCCACCATTTGGAATATTGTCAACGGGCTCTAGCGCGTTGAGTGGTGCGTCAAGGTTCGAACTGAGTTGCGCATCTAGATCCGTTCCAACAGTGCCGTAACCTAAATCGAAATAGTTTTGGGCAAATTCCTGACCCGCATCCTGTTTGGTTCCAAAGTCGTCTGGCACATCGTGTATAGCATCAAGCTCGGGTATGGAGGCCGACACCTGCGAAGCAACGTCCCAAGACGAAGGATGCGCAGCATCAGCGTGATGTGAAGATGCTGGTGACAGAGGCACGGATGATGACGACGATGGAAGCAGATGCGATGGCCGTCGACGCTGGGATTGTCCAGACAGGATAGATGCGTCTGGGCGTAGGAATGAGGGCATATCCGTGTCAGGAATGCGTGACATATCTGCAGCCGTGCTTGATCCACGAGACATGCTATAGCGTGCTGGCAGAGAGCTGACTAGAGGCGTGCTTGCACTTGGTAGGGTCACATCATTGTGCCATGTAACAGGCTGTATGTGTGGTGATTCTTGTGTTCGTGTGAGAGCTTGTGACGCGAGAGGGGCTGGTGGCTGCGAGGTGCGCTGTAAATGAAGCTCGCGCTCAAAGCTACTCTGATGCGACCTTGCGCTACCATGAGTGCTTGCTGGTGTACTAGACGAGGATGTGAACGTGCTTGCATCACCAGCGAATGCACTCAGTCGAAACGTGCGATCGGAGCGTGAAATGTCAACTGTAGACTCCCACATGGTCTCTTCTGCACGCGGAGCCATAGAACTTCTAGGTTGAATACGTTGTGTATACTCCTGCGAGGGCGTAAGAGCGTGGGAGTTATTTGTATCGCCTTGTATGGTGAGCATAGATACGGGCGAGGCTCGAGGCACGCTACTCAGGCTGCGCGCAGCCCACTCCGACACACGAGAAATGCGCCGATCCCATCCATTGTCATCCGGTTCAGGTATCTGATCTATTTGGTCCGCTGTGCTGGGTGCAGACTCGCTCGCCGCTTCATCATCGGACGCTTCCATCCATTCCAACACACGCTTCGATTCAGCAAAGAACGCGTCCAAGTCTTCATTCCCACGATCATCGCGCCGAATGTTTCCTATTCGGAGACCCGTTCGTGATCCAAGGCCTTCCTCATGGAATCTACGCGCCGGCGCGACGCTCATGCTCCTAGATCCTTGTCGTCGTCAATCGACGGCCACTTTGCCAGAGCAGCCACACTAGCTCTTGGCAGTCTATCAACGACCGACTTACGGTCTCGCGTTGCGCGCGTGTTAGAAATGAATATCACGTGACCCATCTCCGCATCTCACACGCTGTCTCTACTCCACAACGTCTCAGAAGCCAACGCGTGTGAACGATTGTTGGCCAACGTCTTCTCGCGTATTGGTTCACTTGTTCGTCGGCGCTCGACTGTTCTATAGTTCGCCACACTGTTTGCCCAAGGAGTCATATCTGGATTGGGTCATGTCTTTCAAAACTTGTGCTAGTGCGCTTCGACATGGCGTGGGTGCGGCAATGTCTGCACCAAGGCCAGGCGACAAGGGTGCGTATATTAGCCTGCATGTCGGCAAGTTATGCCAACTTATTCATAGTGGTTGTGGCTATGTCAGGTGGCGTGGATTCATCTGTCGTAGCAGCTCTATTGGCTCGTCAGGTACGTCAGCGCCGCTCCGATTTCTTCGTATGAATTCTAATGCACATAACCGTTTCGTCTTGCTAACGTCAATAGGACTATGATGTTCGTGCCGTCTACATGCGTAATTGGTCTACTGCCGATGAGCATGGAATAATGCATGGTGGAAGTGGTGGCGCCATGGGATGTGATTGGCAAAGGGAGTGGCATGATGTACAGGCTGTCTGTCGACATTTGGGTGGCATGCAGGTTGAGATGATCGACCTATCTCGCGACTACTGGGTGCATGTTTTTGAGCCAGCTCTGGGCCAATGGTCAGATGGAACAACGCCCAATCCTGATGTTGAATGCAATAAGTTTATTAAGTTTGGTGCCCTTATGGACCGTGTCGTCCCAAAGTCGCTTATACCTCCGACATGGCTTGCTACAGGTCACTATGCACGAATTGCCCCTCGCGTTGAGCACACACAAATATATCCAGTCGTGCGAAGAGCTGCAGATCCCATGAAGGATCAATCATTTTTTTTGTCATCGGTCTCGTCATCGCGCCTCGACCGGAGCCTGTTCCCCTTGGGCGATATGCACAAAAGCGACGTGCGGAGCTTGGCTCGCTCACTTGCACTTCCAACTTGCGAGAAAAGCGAGAGTATGGGTTTATGCTTTGTTGGTGAGCGTGGAAGTGGCGCGCATGCGTTTGCTCGCTTCCTCGACCAGTATGTGGCAAACGAAGCTGGTGCATTTGTCACGCCTGAGGGCCAATATCTCGGCATGCATCGTGGCCTACATACGCTGACAATCGGTCAGCGTGCACGAATTTCTGGGAAGCCACAACGCTATTATGTGGCGCGCAAAGACCCAGTAACTCGTCAAATTATTGTAGTACCGAGCAAGTCGCATCCCATGCTTCAATGCACCTCACTGCAGTCAAGGGTATTTTCCTGGGTCACAGGCGTGCCTGTTTTAGATACTCAGCTGCTCGCCCAAGTTCGTTACCGTCAGAATGCCGTACCGTGTTTTGTCCGTGCGCATGGATTGGATGGTGTACATGTGGAATTCACGACTAGCGTGGAAGCAGTATCTCCGGGTCAAACAGTGGTTTTGTATGATGGAGAACTGTGCTTGGGCAGTGGAACAATTGATCATGTACAGACTATGGCATAATGCGAAGAGCACGCAAAGTACGAGTGAATAGGGATGTATAATGTGTGTCCCAAAAGGCCAGATGCGACTCTATAGTGGAATGCTTGGCTCGTTTGGCAGGTGGCTCTTTTTTGTCATCGTGTTGAATGGTTCTACCACGGATGTCTTTGCCTTCAAACTTGTTTCCGTGATCGCCATCGACATCGACATCGCCATCGCCATCACCATCACCATCACCATCACCATCACCATCACCATCAACATCATCACCATCGGGATCCAGCTGTGATTAGTGTGACCAGCGTACCTTTGTTTCAAACAAACGTCTATAATGGTTATCCGACTCTCGCACCGAAACATCTGTAACCGAGTCTGCTTTCGAGTTATCTTGCAGATCCTTTGCTGTATCACCTGATCGAGAACATGTCGGGTCTATTTCCGATGTCTGTAAACAGGCATCCTCATCAAATGGTGCTTTTTGCGAGCCGTTCGTATCCTTGTGTCCTAAATCTGTAAGATATTCCTTATTCGACATATCACCATGATCATCGTCTTCAGCGGTCGGTGCAGTCCCATAAGCCTGATCTAAAGCCTTTTCTGTTGACTTATTCAGGCCCATTTCTTTTTGCTCCATGTCATTCAGAAATAACTCTTCTTGTCTGGTATCAATCTGCTCTACTCTTGGCTGTTCATTCTCGATTTCGGGCCACGCATCATCAATGGTTGGTGGCCGAGGGACTCCCAGCTGATCACGCATCCAGCCAAACAGCTGCTCTTTCGCATGCAAAATTTCGTCGCGTAGGCGAACACAATCTGTCTGACAGAGCGCGGGTATCTGTGGCTGGCTTTGGAGTGCCAGTTCACCCGTCCTAGATGTAACCAATGTCGTTGATGTACCCAACACAGCAGCAACACGATGTGCATGCTCAGGTGTAGGGAAAGAAGCTCCTGCAACGGTTCGTGCATCTTGCAATTGTATAAAAGCCCGATTCAAGCGCGCTGCCCACAAAAGGTCCAAAAGTTCCATCCAGTATAGCACGTACATGAGCTGCGTGTCGTGATCTAGTTCCGGATCCATTCGACAAGTGTAGCCACGAATACCATCAGTCATTTCACTTGTTAAACGCAACAGATATGTATCATGCAGCGCTGCTGTTGAAGGAATATCAATGGGTGTAGATGTGACAACCTCCAAACATGGGTGCCATAGATCTAGAAATGTACGTAACGTGTGTGTGGGGGCATGTGGCTCGTGTCTGCCAAAATCGTCAGGGTCGTAAAACGTTTTGAGGACTTACCGTTTCTGGTAGGCACGCGCTATATGAAGCAGCTTCTCGTCTAGATACATAACAAGCCGCGACTGTTGTCGCGCTGATAATGGAGGCATGGCTCTCCTGCAACGATGAGCTCAGACGCTGATGTCTGAGGTCCGAGCGACCGACGTTGCGCACGTGTGGAGGGGAGTCCGGCGACGTGGGGGCTAGGAGACTTCGTCCGTTCGGGCAACAGGAACACGTCGGCCGAGATATTTTCAATCGAGACTTGAGCTTGAGAAATCAAGGGTGCAGAGAATATATGGCGCCACAGTCGATCCCTATCGAAGGACTAATCGATGGAGCACATATGAAGAAACGGCCCGCATCCGACACAAGATGATGCAATTACAGCCTATCGATAAAAGTAGACTCCAACCAAACAGACATCTAGAGTGACTAGATCGCCTACAGATACATAGAGTGTGATTGTGAGATCACCACCTCGATCGCAGAAAAAAAGATGGATAGATCATACAATGGTGAATGAGATAGGGGATCAAAGGTGTAGCTCACTAGTTTGGTGGGATAAGATCCATATTGTAAATCGCCTTGCGCTCTATGCAGGCACTCAGAGAATCGCACATTTCGTCTGAAAAAAGGGTGTGTAAGTCTAGGTCTTCTTTCCAGAATCTGAATAGACGTACCTTTTTTTTGACGACAGGCGGTTCTAGAGCAGCAACGATGGCCTCATCAAACACATTTTTCAGTCCCTTTTGTGTCAAAGCCGAACATTCCACATATTTAATGGCTCCTAGCTCGCGCGTTACTCGCTCGCCCATTTCTGTGGTAATTGGCCGCTGTTTCTGACGCGCTAAGCGCTCAATAACCGCTGGATCATCTCGCAAATCAACTTGTGTACCGACAATCAAACAAGGCACACCAGGACAGTGATGACGCACTTCAGGGAGCCACTTTTCTCGCACGTTCTCGTATGAGGCAGGCGAAGTCACAGAAAAGCAGACCAAAAAGACATCCGTCTGTGGATACGATAGCGGGCGCAAGCGATCGTAGTCTTCTTGCCCAGCCGTATCAAAAAGGCCAAGGGTGTATGGGTCTTCGCCAATCATGACAGTTACAGCATAATTGTCAAACACTGTAGGAACATATTCTGATGGAAACTTGTTTGTGGTGTAAGAGATCAGCAAGCAAGTCTTGCCCACAGCACCATCACCAACAACCACACACTTGATCGTCTGCATGTTGACCCCCAAGTATCCACTAGCGCACTTGGATCAACCCAATACGTGAGGGAGCGGTCCGTTTGCTTAATACAAAACACGCACGACGTCCGAGGCGGAAAGAAAAACCAGCGTGGTCGCCTGACCGCGTTGGGGCAGAGTGGAACTGCCTCAAATGGAGGTGTGTATGTTCTACTTGGCCCGTGTGTGCCACGTGCTTTATGTACTTGTCTTACAGTCGTAGTGGCGATGCTGTTTCGCCACGTCCACGGCCTCTGTTTGGCGAGGCGGTTGCCACACCCGATAGCGCGGTGTTTGTGCGGAAAGGGTTTGTTGTTACTGGCGTACCTGAAGATGCCTTCTGCGTTCTTTGTAGTTCTGAATTCCCCAACACTAGGCCGTCGAGATCCCGCAGTGCTGGGGACAAGTGCGTCGACGTACGCGTAGGTGTTGCGGTTCTTGAAGTGGGGCGCGAAAACCCTTGCTGAAGTGCTCGCTCAGCCCAGGGAGATGGGCGTGGGGTATCTAGTAAAGCACGCTCAGGTGTGGAAGTAGTCATGCTATTGCCAGATAGCGGCGTTCGTGTCAATAATGGAGAAGACATGGGATGTGAAGGAAGGGGATGCGTCGGTGTTCGAGTGCATTCTGCATTTAGATCTGACGATAAGTGTGCCGGAGCCACGGATGTCACATTTGATGCAGCCATAGATAGAGCTGGAGATGCCGGAGATGACATGCTTGTGGAAGAAACAGCAGAGTCACCTGCTGATGAAGATGCTGGTTGATATCTGGTCGCATCAACAGAGGACGCAGTCGAGAGATCTCGTCCTGATGTTGGCATTGCATTAGTCTGCTGCGGTACAAATGGGTGCTGAAGCTCTCGATCTTGCGATAAGTGGCTGAAACTATCGACATCCAAAGATGCACGATAGCGAGTGCCTCTCCCATTTGGACGATCCGCCGACGATGATGAGCTGAATTCATGACACGTAGACGATGGGATCGATCCCACGTCAATAGATGCGCGGCTAGGCTGCGTCGGCGTGGAAGGACGAGAATTAGAACCGAACCGGAAGAACGGAGCTCCCTCCATGAGACGCCGGGGTAAAAGAGATAAGCGACGCGACTTGGGCTCGGTGCTGGACCGATCATATTCCTGCCTCATTCGCCGCCGGTCACTGGAGCGAGAGTCAAGACTTGCGCGGCGCTGCGACTGTTCATGCTCCAAGCGACTGATGCGCATTGTTTCCTGGAGCATGATGTGCTCTAGCTGTTCAGGCGGTAGTGTAGCAAGAGTACGGGCAAACTGGTCGCCAATTTGTGGACGATGTGGATCACGATCTCGCAGATTACGTAGAATGTGAGAAGGAAAATAGTCCAACATTATATTACGAAGCGAGTTTCCATGCAAAATGATGCTTCCACCAGGGCCATGTCGTCCCACGCTCGTATGTTGCGAAATAAACGATGAGAGTGCATCGCCCGTGCGAGAAGACGAGACACCAATAGGCACAAGATTGTCCCCTTCTTGCCGCATAATAACACGGCGATTCGCCTGGCGCGCAGCTGTCTCGAGCGCTTTGTTGAGTTTTTCCTCCCAGTTCGGGTGAATATCATCCACAAGAACGACTTTAGGATCGTGCGGCTCGTATGAGACACGGCTTGTTGCATGCGCGCCGCCCGTTCCAATAGCTGTTGCCGCCTGTTCCATCACTTCCTCTGTATCAACTTTGGGAAGATCTGATGTGCGTCTGTAAATGACGCCAAAAACTGGCTCAACACAGAAAGGGCATGCAGCTGGGCGTGAGGACGGAGGTACCGTTGTGCTTGGATCAATACGTTGAATTTGTACAAAGCATTCTGTGCATATGGGTTGTAAGCAGCAACGGGTACGGTTCAGGTGTGAGGGGAAGTACTGAAAAAAAATGAAGGCATGCGTGTAAGAATTCCAATAATAATGCAGTGAGGAAGGAGTTGGTGATAGGGCAGAGATGTGCCGAGCAAATGAAAACATGCTCCATCACGGCCATGAGCACGAACACACAAACGCCTTCCACAGAAATCAACGTACCAGGAAACATATAGGACATTCAGAAGAGACAGGCGCACCCTGAAGATCATCCTCATCTTCTGCGCCGACAAAGAACGGGCTCAACTTGCGTTCAACAATAAGTTGTCGCACTTTTTGGTCATCAAAATCAGTACGTGTATTGTATATGCCTTGTCGAACAACAAATCCACCGTCTATTTTAGTTTTAGACGAAATGGAGGGCCCTGCACTCGCTTGTGCTGCCAATGGGTTATCGGATACCGATAAAAGATCTCGTTGACCGCCACCTTTCGCGCGACGCATTGCTGTCGAGGAAAAAGACCTATCATGAGAGGATCGAGCATGCTGTTGTGAATATGCTGCTGAGGAAGCTACCTCCTCACGTCCGAGCTGCTGGCCCATGAGCGGGGATGTACTGCCCTGCCTCCTAGTAGAGAGTGAATGTGGGACACAAAGGTAGACGTCTCGGAAGTGGAGAACGTTGTACTTGTTGAACGTGTGGCGGTTTTTTCCATTTTTTGGGCCTTTCATGAGGGTGAGGTTTCATAATTTAGAACTTATTAGACGTACACAGAGTGGATTCCTCCACATATACACTGGACGCCCCCAATTTGTAACATATGGTTGGCTTGGCATTCTGACCCCGCCAAGCACGCTTGTCATTTTTTATCTACTGAAGACTAATAACCGCAAATTCTGCTGTGGGGCCATCAGTTTCTTGAAGGAAACCCCGCCATAGTGGAATCTGAATCGCCACCGTCAAAACACACACAAACAATCACGTGTGACGACGATTCATTTACAGCCTTGTATGCATCGTATTCATGCCGCACACGCTGATTGGGAGCAAGCTCGTACTCGTGATCATGCACGGAATCTTGTGGACTGCATCACGACTCTGAGTTCGGAGCTCGCACGCTCTGAATCGGCACGCTCTGCATGCTCCTCCACAGACCTGTGGCCGTGGGCTATGGAAATCGTGCGCTCATGGATGAACTTTGAGATGCATGTTGATTCCCAGAAACGGGAGGAACGCGCTTATCAAGCCGATATTGTGCGTGCCGTATTAGGTCTTCTCCGGAATAGTGCTCAGTCTTCTGAGCATGCGTTGCAGGCGTGTATCTTCGTACCAACCTTAACGGACCTATGCAATATGTGTCTTGTTTATGAGCGCATGTCTGACCCAATATGTACGTGATTCGTCTCGGGGTTTCTACCTCATTCTATTGTTTTTTTTTTTTTTTTCAACTCGCGACTGTGATACTGACATGTACATGTACATGCTTTAGTGCTAGTATTGATTCGAGTCCTGGCCCAGCTTTTTGTGAATCTCGCCACAAGCCATGCTGATGTGCGTGAGACATTATGGAAAAATTTTGTTTTATCGCACTCGAATCATGTCTTCTCACAACGACTACCTGCCTCAGAAGCAGTTCTTCGCCTCCTGACTAGCGCAGACGCACGCACAAGTCTTGCTGCACATGTCTTTGTGCTGAATTGCATATCAGCTGGTCAGTCGACCCGTTCGCTCGCTATGACACAGCAGGGGCGTCGCATAATGGAGATCATTTCAGCCTCGTACGATGCAGCACTTCTCGACGATGATGACAGCCACGAAAAATCACAGGATCTTATTCATATCATGTACGTACAAACGTGAACGCACACCAAAGCCGGTTTGTGGATCAGCCAGTCGATGAGACCACCGGACATATCTCGCGCACTGCATCTGCATTTTTGTCATATCACCATCCTGTTGACTAACATATATCAACAGCATTGCTATTGTGGATGAATTTTTCGCTCAGCGCACATTAGGTGCGCTTCTCGAAGCTTTGGGCCCACTAGGCAATGATATCAATACACCGCAGCTCGCGATTGTGCGCATACTGATCGAGTGCATCCATGCCCACATGAAGGAGCCAGCAATGACGGAGAACCTGGCTGCATGCTTGCCATCACTCATGCACATGACGACCAAGCTCTTATATACAACGACACACGCGATGCAGCTTATGCGTGAGACAGACAAAGCTGATGTCTCTGCATTGGTTCGCGCGCATATTGGGCTCCTCGCACTGCTAGAAGCACTGCATTTGAGCGCTATGCACGCGCAGGAGACAGCATTTGTTTCAATGCATCTCGTGCAGGACATGCGCACGTCAACCATGATTGATGCGTTGGTCGAGCTGCTGCGTCAGGCACGAGCATTTATGCCTCCTAAGCCGCCGTTCGCACCGGCCCAGTCCAGTGCAAGCAAAACTCCTGTACCAGATCAACACGTACCGTCAGCATTGCATACCAACATGCCCAACGACGATCGCCCTGGCTTGCCATACTTGAAGCGGACGGCTCTTCAGCTCATGGGAACACTAGCCTTTCATGCTCCTGGTACTCCCTGGGCTGACGTGCACGCATTTCAAAACCGCATTCGCGAGACTGGGGGACTGTACGAAGTGCTTTCACTAACAGCATTAGACGAACTGAACCCTTGTACGTATCCACATGCTGTGTACACATATACACAAATGCAGGTCTTCACATGCTTACATCTTCACAACACGCGCAGATATTCGAGAGCATGCCATCTTCGCACTCCGCAATTTGCTTGATAGGAACGAGACTTCACAAGCCCAGGTCCGCGATCTTAGGCCAGCCCCACCACCATAAGGACGAAAGCTATCAAGTCTTTAAATGTTGTAGGCCTGCACCAAGTTTTGACGCACGCAACGTACGTCTATCATGTGCCATTTCTTCCTCAAACGCATGCATCAGGCGGCCATGTTCCAGCAGGTCCAGGGAATGGGTATCGTGCATTTCGCGTCGAAGTTGGCGCCTTTTTTCGGCCAAAGCATCAGCCGTCACAGATTGGGGTCTTCGTTCCAGAGGGGAAACGCTGCTGCTGCCATTACCATTACCAGTGCCAGTGCCAATGCTGCTGTTGTTGTTGCCATTGTGGGCATTGCGCGCACGCGCTTCACGCATGGCTGTAGCTACTTGGCGCTCTTGTTCCTTGGCTTTCTCATGCGCTTCTTTCGCACGTTCATGCGCTTCTTTGGCTTTTTCACGTGCCTCTCGAGCGCGTGTTTCGCGCATCTTTGCCGCTTCTGCCTCCACGGCCGCAGCACGTTGCTCTGGTGTCGCGTCTTTAGGCCGCGCTGGCTCAGTGGCCGCAGAAGCCATGGGACCGAACAACTGGTCCCAGCCACTCATGTCGTGCGCAAAGCTTGCATCTTGCGCGGTCCGAGATGCCGTACGTGGCTTGGCACGTTGAACTTCTATAGATGTCTCAGAGGCAACACTGTTTGGATCGGCGTTCGGATTTGCACTGCCGCTAGTAGTGCCGCTCTGTCGGTGTGATTCTTCGTGAGGCAATGATGAACGTGGTCGTTTGGCGCGTCGCTCTGAAGTTGCCGCGTCATTGGAAATGGCCTTCGACATAGAGGCCGACCTGTCTCGCTTGGTCTCTGGTTCAGACTGTATCACTTCTTCATCAGCGCTGCTCAGTTCAGATCCCGAGTCGAACGCATCCATCGTTTAAATACTCAAATATACCGTCGAGACTGCGCGTGCTCGCAAAGTCGCTTTAATACAGCTAGCTATTGGGTATGGTGGAACGACCGTCGTTCGCCCTGGTAGACAGAGACACACGCTCTCCAGCGACTGAACAACGCTGATGAAGCGTCGATCTACTTGTCTTGCCTGAGTGCCGACCCAACTCCAGACCAAGACGACGCCGATAGGTCACGTGATAATTCTCTGTGGCCACACACGACCGGCCAGCTCTGCTGCCACTGCAGCCGTCACATTGCGTCGCGACTTGCGCAGGACAAGCACGCATTGGAAGCTTCGTAGCTCGGAGCGAGAAAATTGGCGGCTGGTCTTGGCGACAGCATTGTTCGTATCGTCACCACATAGGACAGACTAAAGGGCATGGTATGTTGCCTTTCATCGTGGAATACGTTGCATGTGCTGACATGCTTGCATAAGTCGCTTCCAAGAATTCTCGCGCAGATCGCCTTTACAGGCTCCAGGATCCTGGGCCGTGCATTTATGGAAGCTGGTCGGCAAGCCGTGCGTAGTACGTGTCTTGATGGGCCTATATACAGGACTCGCGCTTACCTCCCACAGATGTTCGTGCGAATCAGGTGGAAGCAGGCAGTGCGGCCGGGCGCGGCGCTGGTGCAGGAGGATCGTCGCCATCCAATGCACTCACCGGCACACATCGTATGACGCTTGATGAAGCCAAAATGATCCTGAATTTGAAGAATGATATCTCACTCGCCGCCCAAAGGCAGCCCAGTATTCACGAACAGGCCAAGAAAGAACTAGAAGAGCACTACGAACGTCTATTCACTATCAATGCGCCACCGGCGCCCAAAGGCAAGACAGGCGGCGGTAGTGGCTCATTTTACGTGCAGTCGAAAATTGTGCGTGCGCGTGAACGCATTGAGGCTGAGTGGAAGATGCTCGCTCAGCCAGAGCAACCAACATCTTCGTCATCTTAGGCACTGCCCTGACCAGCCTCAGCTGCAGCTACCTCTTGTTGTTGATAAGCAGCATCGTGAATCGCCACACTTCGTCCAGATGGGTCACTGTGGTTGTTAGCCATCTCATAAAGAAGTAAAAAAAATAGATATACATATATATCTTCATGAGCAAACGTACCTTGAGCAGCCCCAGTCACCACGAGGGACCCAGCGCACAGCCGTCCGGGCGGCTGCTTCCGTCGGGAACCATGACTCAAACAGTTCTCGAATCATGTACGCCTCCTTCGTATCCGGCGTGTCGACTGGGTATCGACTCTCGCGCTCACTGAACTTGTCATCGCTGACAGTCTTTTCCGCATACTCCTTCATTCCATCGATCCACGAATAACCCACACCATCGCTGAACTGCTCCTTCTGGCGCCAAAGAATGCTTTCTGGCAGGTATGGCAGACTGCCTTCCAATGGCGAACCGTGCTCCAAATCATCCGGCTTCACGTCAAAAGCCTTGCGCAAAATGTACTTTTCCATGTACGGCCGGCCATCAGCATCCTTCTTCTGCAGACTACCCTTGGAGAATTGCTTCTGTGCGGGATCCAAATTCATACACACGTCGAGGAATGCCTTGTCAAGGAACGGCACACGGGCCTCCAAACCCCAAGCCATCGTACTCTTGTTGGCTCGGAGGCAGTCGGCCGTGTGCAGGTTCTTCACACGCTTCACAGACTCTTGATGAAAGGCCTCCTTGCTCGGGGCCGCATGGAAGTACAGGTAACCGCCAAACACCTCGTCAGAGCCCTCGCCTGACAGGACCATTTTTACGCCTGTTGCTTTTATCTTGCGAGAGAGCAGGTACATGGGGGTAGATGCACGCACTGTCGTGACGTCGTATGTCTCGAGATGATACACGACATCTGAGAGTGCATCAAGTCCCTCTTGCACGGTGAAGGTGTATTCGTGATGGATTGTGCCAAGGAACTCGGCTGCCTGTCGAGCTGCAAGGAGATCTGGCGACCCAGGCAAGCCAATGGAGAACGAGTGCAGACGCGGCCAAGCAACGAGCGGCCCGTCGTCACTGGTCTTGGTCGCATCAGAGGCATGCTCCGTGCGACGCACCTTGCTGCTACGCGGTTCCGTCTTTGATGCGACAGCTGCCTCGTGATGTGCATGTTCCAATTCCATCTGCTGCACCTTAGCCTGCTTCTCTGTCTCTCGCGCCGCAATGGCTGCGATGAGCGACGAGTCCAGTCCACCGGATAGGAGTACACCATAAGCAACTTCACTCATCAGACGCTTTCGTACGGCCTTTTCAAGTGTCGTGCGGATGAGCGCAAGATCCGCGGTGGCCGTAGGAAGTTGACCAGACTCGTCCGTGTCCCACCAAGATGGGCGGTAGTAGCGCACGAGTTCATCGCCTTTCGCCCTTTGACTGTCATAGAAATGACCTGGCGGAAATGAAAACAAGCGCTCGCACTCTTTTGAAATGGCCTTCAACTCGCTCGAAAAGTACAATGCACCCGGATACTCGAAGGAACGGCCATAGTACAAGGTCGTCACACCAATAGGATCACGCGCGGCAATGACGCGGTGCGGCGACACGCTTGTGTCGAGGAGGATGAACGCAAACATGCCGTCAAGCATGTTGACGAAATCGACTCCGTGCTCGCGGTACAGATACATGATCACTTCACAGTCACTGTCAGTCTTGAACTCAACAGACGAGTTGAGTGAAGCACGCAGCTGACGGTAATTGTAGATCTCTCCATTAACTGCAAGGTAGAGCTTTCCATCATCACTAACGAGGGGCTGCGAGCCAGAGTCGACACCAACGATGGCCAAACGCTCATGACACAGCACGCTACCACGTGTTGGTTTGTGTGGGTCATCTGCGCCTACCACCACACATCCCGACCAATCGGGACCACGATGCCGGATCGCTCGCGACATAGTAAGCATCTTTGACCGGTACGCCTGCGCATCTGGATGATGAATGCAGCCCAGAATTCCACACATGCTGGTAGGTGACCGCGATGCTGAATGGAGGAGTCATTCGTCCTTCTCTCGGTTTTCATCAGGCTTCGCATGTGGCACGTGATACGATCGATTCGTCGAGATGCCGCGCGTACTCCCCCCAAACGAAATAAGTGGCGACGGCCGCCGAGCCTTTTCTTGCACTAAGTCCAAGTCTGTCGTGGATATATGCTAAGTAGCTCGGCGCGTGTTGGCATACGTTGTGGAGCACGCGCACTTTTTTTGTTCCAGTCAGCTTTTCTTGAAGAGCACTCGCGCCTCGATCTGGTTGAGCGAATGGGACGTTGTGCTGGGATTTAGTTCCTTGAGGAGGCGCAAAAATTTCCCAATCCTGCTGTTGCACTCGGCATCTCAGCTCGTTCTTTTCTTTTTTTTTCTAGTCTTAGTGGTATTGGCTTACGCTCATCGTAATTCGCAGTAACGTAGACGCGTCGACGTCACAAAAAGACTCTTCTTATATACCATGTCGACCCGCCAACTGCGCGGACTTTTTCCTCATGAAGTGATTGTCGCTGCATCGTCGTCGTCCGCGACGACTCAACGCGGTGGCCTGTACGTCCTTGACCCATCATCCTCGGCTTCTGCGCATACGCCGCTCATGCACTTCAAAGGCGCTGCACATGCCGCACCTCATGGCTTGTCTTGCACCGTATCTTCGACGCATGCATGTCATGATGGAGGGACAAGTGGATGCATTGCCGTGATCGAGTCTGATAAGGCTGTGCTGTCTCTTTACAGCTGGCAACGAGACCAGCCTATTACAAGAATTGTCTTGCCGCAGAAGATGTCATGTGTGGCTTTGTCACCCCGTGCTATCTACCTGGCAACAGGAACCGCAGATGGCCGCTTATATGTGTGGCATGTGCGCTCCGGGGCGTTGCTTTGCTCTTTCGAAGCTCACTACCGTGGCATCACAGCCATCCAATGGACGTTGGATTCAGCTGCTATCATCACGGCAAGCCAAGACACTCGCGCATGTGTATGGAGCTGGCCTAGCATTATGCAGTACACCGACCTCACACATACGGGCGGCCCCGCGCCTGCCCCATATGCGACGCTCTCCGATCATACGCTCGACATTTCGGATATGTACGTGACAGCTGGTGCCTTCCCTCACGAGACTCGGCTTTGGACAGCAAGTCTCGACGGCTCCGTTAAATCGTGGGACCTAGCCTCACGCCGTCTTGTGAGCACATACGTGCTCGATGAGCCCGTCCGCGTCCTGGCTGTAGACCCATTGGAAAGGTTTTTCTTCGTCGCACTTCACGAACGCGTGTGTCGCATTGACTTGTATGCTAACGAGAACATGAGTGGTTCTGGATCTAGCGCTGGGAGTGTACTGAGATTCCGTGGTGGCCGTGGTGCCTCTGGCGTTAGTGAGCGTGTGAGTGATGCGCCGCACATCGAGCTGAATACCCCTATTTCTGCACTAGCTCTCTCGCTTCAAAGTTCACACATTGTCATTGGTACACACTTGGGTCATGTGCATGTTGTTGACGGCATGACGCTACAGACTGTCCGCACTCTTGCTGCGCATGCTTCCTCCATGTCACAGTCAGCGGGTGTGAAGACGCCTGTGACATCTTTATTTGTTGTGCCTCGTCCTGTGGACTTGCCAAGTCTATTAGATTTACGTGCACCATCTGGAGCGAAGCGCTCACAGCACAGCAACGATCGCGACGCTGCTTCAAGCGCATACATGGATCCTTTACCCGTCCCCACGGTACCGACTCAGTTTGCCCGTACATTGTCCTCGCCCTTGGACCAACCGCATGTCTATGTCCGTGTAGGTGATACGCACAGCTCGCATGTACGCAATGTACATCGTCTTTTCACGTGGGCCAGGCAGAATCAGGCGGCTCAGCCCGCTACGTCCTTGCCTCTAGACCCAAAGGCACCTGAACGCGTAGCCCACGTCGCGGCTGACAGCAGTACAGAGACGCCTGCTTTGATGCAAAGGATTCGGACGCTCGAAGCTCAAGTCCACAGAGCCAAAGCGTTAAATGATCAAATGTGGCAGCATCTCGTGCAAGTCGAGGCGCATTCAGCTACGTAACACTGAGTATGGCCATACCTCGCGATAACATGCCATAATGCGCTCCTGCATGAGCGATGACACACCTATGGCGCCGTTCTTTGCGATTGTGTATGTACCCAGCAGTAGCATCCCTGCAAGGCCGACACCAGCCAGCACCCCATATGAAATGCGCGTTTGCATGCCTCGACGACGCGCGATTTTTGCACCACCACCCATTATATGAGCGGCTCCAGCGATACAAAGACTCGTGTAGATACACCACATAATCATTGGATGACGTGCAAAGCCCACGCTGACGTGTGACATGTCGAGCTCCGATGGAGATAGCTGCATGATCGGCATCGAGTCTTGCATCGGAACGAGCCGATTCACACATACATGAATGGCAAGGACGGGCACTAGCAGTGTGCCTGCTACTTTCTGCCACCAGCCAGCGTCGCGTGCAGCTTCAAGCCAGGACACGCGGGCTCGTGGAAGTATGGTGCGACGGATGGCTGACGATATTAGATGCACACATAGCGATCCCCACACGAGAACAGGCTCCAGTAGGGCTTGCTGGTAATACTCGCGGCCCAGCAGCAAAGCCTGATTTGCCATATCGAGCCCTACAGATCCACGAGCGAACGATGCGACAACCGGTGCGGCCATATGTACGATAAGCACGCTCCCGAGTGTCGCTGCCGATATATTCTGAGCCTGCGTTGCAATCCGCAACACTGAGGCACGCCATGAGAAAGACTTGGGCATGGGAATAAGGAGCCGTATTCTAAGGTAACACGAAGACAAAGGCTACAAACCGCGAACAAGCCACGATATGCTATATGTCTGCAGTTGTTGTGCCGCGTGGCTGCTCAAATAACATAATATATTTCACGTCTGCCTGCCTTTAGCGCGTCCGCGCCGGATTCCTTCGACGTCCCCAACCTCTTGATCCTCTCCACAAAACAAGTTTTCGTGGTCATGCCTCATTATCAATTATTTGGTGGTGCCATAAGCATCCATTTAGATGGCAACTATATGGATGCAAGTGATCTGCGTCAGGTCCCCGACAACCAAGAAGTTCTGCTCTCCCGCGATTCGGATGTGAGTGTGATTGTGGAGGTCTTGCAATGCGTCGGCACGTCTACGGATGCTGATGCGATGGACCATGGCGTGCGCTATCACTTTGATTCATTGGCGCATGATAATAGCGCTTTGGAATCCCAGATTCTCAAGGTTGCATCCACCACGTGTATACCACAGAATCCCGCACAAGGAGCAACACCCACTCCATCACTTGCACAGGGTCTTCAGATCGTGCGAAAGTTTGGTAAAGCATCCGACGAAGATCGTGTGCAAATATCCATCGCGATGTGGCGTCTTCCGTCCAAAAACGTAGACTTGGTTCTTTCAATCAATGATCCCACTTGCGCGCGAATTGATTGGAGTGTGCTCCAACAGGCAGCAAGTTCACTACATATCGTAGACTGGGGGCTATTTCCCTAACAGCAGGAAATTTATGAATCAACTACCAGCATGTACACTTTGCTCGAAAGTAAGATGCTTGCGGTGGACAACTCCGTCCTCTTCAATGACAGCATCGTTCGTTGTCTTGCCACGATTTGATCAATGCTTTAGAAACACGAAGGCTCGCGACTACACGGTTAGTCAGCATGTGTTCTCTCTGTCGGGTCGAGCGCAGTGAAGGGCGGCGTAATGACGTCACACGCGCATTGACTCACTCGATCTCGGCCCTTACCTTTCTCCGCTTTGAACATCTTTCTTGACGTTCGAACCTCTCCCCTCACCCACCCCCCATATCACATTTCATAGCCCAATACAATGGCGCCTGCGCAGCCACTCTGGCTTCGTTGTGAAACCAAAACTGCCGAGCACAGGTCGGCATTGACGCCAACGACGGCAAAGAAGCTCATTGATGCAGGCTTTGACATAACCGTTGAACGCGATCCGCAGCGAATCTTCGATGACAGCGAATTTGAAAAGGTCGGCTGTCATCTTGCTGACTACCATACATGGCCGAGTGCCCCACGCACGACACCTATTCTAGGTCTTAAAGAACTCGATACGCCAGGACCCGATCTGGAGCATACGCACATCCAGTTTGCACACTGTTACAAGCAACAAGATGGCTGGGTGGACGTACTCGCACGCTTCAAGCGAGGCGGTGGCAAGCTCTATGATCTCGAGTTCCTCGAAGATGCAAATGGACGACGTGTTGCAGCTTTCGGATGGCACGCTGGCTTTGCAGGTGCGGCTCTTGGTCTGTTGGCCTTGGCTGAGCAGGTGCAAGGCCGGCAGCTGGGCAAGCAGACCATGTATCCAAACGAATCATCCCTTCTCGAGCAGACACGTGCGGCCGTCGAAACGATCCGCGCTCATCGTTCAGACGGGCGTGTAACATCGCTTGTGATTGGTGCTTTAGGACGCTGTGGACGTGGCGCCATTGACTGTCTGGAGAAATCGGGCTTCAAAGCAGACGAAATTGTTCGGTGGGACGTCCAAGAAACGTCGGCCAAGAGTGGACCATATCAAGAAATTGCCAACTCGGACTTGTTTATCAATTGCATCTACTTGTCGAAGAAGATTCCACCATTCATCAATCGGGACTTGCTTGCCGCCGCTGGCTCACAACGGCGCCTCGGTATGATCGTCGACGTCAGCTGCGATACGACGAATCCAAACAACCCAATCCCCGTATACTCAGTAAACACGACATTTGAAAAACCAACCGTGCGTGTGGATGGCGTTGACAACCTCGAGGTGATCTCGATCGATCACCTGCCGACCTTGCTGCCGCGTGAATCCTCCGAAGCGTTTTCCCACGACCTACTTCCTTCCCTTCTGCAGCTACCACTAATTCAAGGTGACGACGGACCGGATGCACTGGCGCAGGACCACGCTGAGGGAGAAGGCGCTGTCTGGGCTCGTGCTGAGAAACTATTCCGCCATCATCTTGCTGAAGCCGAAAAAAATGGTGCATAAGATAGGTGTGAGCGTACACTTGACCACTCTTGACCCGAGACATTATGTTTCTCCAAAGTCACTTGACGTGGAAACTCAGAGAAAGTATTTGGTGAATAGATAAAGTGGCAGGGGAGAAGGAGAACATACAGAAAGCATGCAGTCTTGTATACAAACAAGACCAGCGATGAGAAAAGCAGGTCTGAACGGACACGTAGACACTAGTTTGGTTCGTGTATTAGAGAAGTACTTATTTGGCTACGTAGATATGATTTAAAATACAAACACCTTGTCGTCGCCATGGCTAATGTCACCCGTAGCTGGGTAGTTCAGCTCAACGAGATGCTTTTTCATCACGTTCATCATGGGCGGTGGACCGCACATGAGAATCCGACAGTCAGATGAGGCTGCAGGGAGAAAATCGGCCATCGCTTCTTTCGTCACAAAGCCAACGCCGCCTTGCCAGTTGGGCGGGGCCACATTCAAGAAGTAATACACGGAAAAGCGTAGTGGGTTCTTGCGCTGAAGCGACTCGAGTTCTTTACGCATGAGAATCTCGTCTTCAGATACATTAGCATAAATAAGCTTAAATTCCGTTTTATCAGTTGGGTCGGCCAACGCAGACCGAAGAATCTGCAGACACGGAGTAATACCCGTACCACCCGCGACCATGCCGATCCGCTCTGTCATGTTGGGAAGGTACTTGAATCGACCCTTTGGCCCCTTCATCTGCATAGTATCGCCGATCTTCAAGTTATTAAACACACGCGATAGATTTCCAGCTTCATACGTCTTCACCAAGAAATCGACATAGCCAGTCGCGTCATTGTCCGATATGGGCGTGTAAGAGCGCATGACATATTTGCCCCGAATCATCGCGCGCATAGAGACATGCTGTCCCACGGGCAGGCCAAACTTGTGAGGAATTTCGAAGCGGTATCTGCGTTGCGTTAGTATTGCTGGCGACGGACGCTTGGGCATGTTTTTGCATCCACAAGTCTTGACAAGTCACAATCACGTACATACTGGTCGACTTTGAAACTGCGATGCGTTGAATCAACTTGAATGCACGCCATTCGTCATTGTTTAGCGCTGGCTTCACGCTCGTGAACGCGCCCCACACGTACATGAGCGCGACAGAGCACAAAAGTCCTGCGAGAAAAGTGACAAGGACACGCGAATCCATGAACGAAAAGGCAGTGTGCATCTCAGCAAAGATCCAGTGAGTCGGAGCCAGTGCCTTTGTCACGAATTGTGCGACCGAGCAACACAAGACAAACGAAGTGATGGCCGACGCCGTCAGTACAATTAGATTCGAGTACATGGCACACGCATGCAGAAAAAGCTTCGTCACCTAGAGATCGACATTCACGTGGACTCCACGTGCTTTGTGATCGAGCAAATCCCCCCAACCCCCCAACTTTGCCTATTTGCGGCAGGTCTTAAACATTAGACTCTCCGCTGTCAAATTGCGCATTTTACGTTGTCGTGAATTTTAAGGAACTAAGTGGGACGAGGGGCCTGGGGAGCATTCATCCATGACCATCTCGACACTTGGTGTCCTAGTTCATGTGACACCGACGCTTATCAAGGTGTGTGAATCCGAGCGGGACCGCGGCAGCAGTAGCGCAGCTGCACCCTTGCCTCTCCATTCCCCCTGTTTGACTTACACACGCATAGAATGCGTTACGGCATTATGTACGGTTCTTTCTTGGATTTGGATGGTGCGCACCGCGCGAAACGGCAAACGAGTTCCTATACGACCAGTACGTCATGGCGATGCATCAGCACTCACACGCAGGTTGTTCCATCTGATTAAGAAACTTGCCGTCTATTTAACTCATCATACAACTGAAGATGCCCAAAAGATGTACGTTCGTTTCCCCGGTACAATGGCAGGCTATTTCTGGGACTCTTTTTCCGCTACATTCTCCCTAGTCTGCGCAGGTACTAACGCTCGTTACTAGTTCCGACCAGCCAGTACCACTACCGCCATGGTGTTATGACGAGCAAGTCATGATTCCTTTGGAGTGCTGCCACAAGGCTGCGGAGCATTTGCACACATACTTTGGACCAGATATGATACAGTCGTTTATTGGTGGCTCGCGATGGTGGCAGATGCGGAGTCAATCTGGTATACCTGCACATTGGATTGCTCACTATTCAGACTACCATCTTGTCATGTCTAAACATGGGCAGAAAACCAGCTATTCGACAGAATTGATGCATCGATTCACTCGCGATTCAGCGCGTGTGAATCCACGGCACGAGCATCCAACAGCTCATATTGATCCGAACGCAACGCGGCAGCCGGGCCGCTTCGCAAATACCGCTGAGGAGGCCGAGCGCTTGTCACGCGTTCTTTTATATATTCATGGAGGCGCATACTACTTCGGTTCCGTCAACACACACAAACACGTCATTCATCGCATGACAACGAAGTTTGGTGGGTTTGCATTGGCTGTAAATTATCGCAAAGCGCCACAATTTCCCTTCCCATGTGCGATTCAAGACTGCTTGGCTGCGTATTTGTACTTGCTAGATCCGCCGCCTGGCGCTCTGCATCCGCGCATCGACCCGTCGCGTATAGTTGTTGGCGGCGATAGTGCGGGCGGCGGCTTAGCACTTGCACTGCTGCAGATCATTCGTGATCTTGGGCTCCCCCCACCTGCCGGTGCGATTCTCTTATCGCCCTGGAGCGACCTGACACACTCGTTCCCGTCCATTCTACAAAACACCAAAACGGACTATATTCCTCCATACAGCTTTATCCATCGGCCCAGTCTGCTATGGCCCCTTCCTCGAGAAACAGGCGCCTTTGTGCGCCGTTCACAATCGTTTGTGCGCCGCCGCGGCCGGCAGCCAACTAGTGAAGGCCATATGGACAACATCCCTTGGCACGCACGCCCGATATTTGTGCCGCAGCCCAATGGGGCAGCGCCAATCAAAATTACATCCCAGGTCCAGTTCTATGCTACAAATGCTCAGTTGCGTCACCCGCTCTGCTCGCCCGCCTTGGCAGGCAGTCTTGGTGGCCTTCCACCGCTCTACATTATGGTTGGTGACGACGAGGTCTTGCGCGATGAAATTGTCTACGTTGCACACAAAGCCGCACATCCAATGCGATATCCCACCAACCCGGACTTTGTGAAGCTCTTCCCACACACGCGCGCCGCTGCCGAGCGCTTCAATGCGACGCCGACCAATGTGCATCTGCAGCTCTTTGATGGGCAGTGCCACGTCTTTCCGATGTTTATGTATACGGCTGCTGCACGCCACGCATACCGTGGCATGGCTTCCTTCATCAAGCACGTCACGGGTGCGCCGCTGAAAACAAGTGGGGCTATTGCTAATTCCATGGGCAGCGCACCTGCAGGGGAGAACAAGTATACGGCGCGAGTGCCGCTCGAGAGGCCGCAGTACTACGACCACATGATTCGCGAGCGTGTTGCACGAGACGGAAAAATCCGGCCGATGGAGCGCGAGGACCATATGTCGTACTTGTGCCTGGATCCGAAAACGATCGGTATTATCAAAGCTGAGACGTATGCGCGCTTCCATAAGGGCCATACGATTTGGGACAACAAGTATCACCGCGACTTTAAGCGGATTCGCAAGTCGAGAGCCAGGATCGAGCGGCGTGTCCAGCGGATCCTGGCGAAGGCTGAGTCGGAAGGCCTGTTTCGAGACATGGGGGATATTGAGCCCTCGGGCACCAAATGGACAGATCTTGGCACTTACGGTCCTGCTGACCTGCGGGGCGAGACACCTCCCCTCTCAGCGGTGGTGGGCCGTCGTGATACACCAGATGCCATGGCCCTCTTAAAGTTAGGTCTGCACTTGCGCGCGAAGCGGCGCCGCGCCTTGGGTCTGCAGGCAGTCGAAAAAGGTGCTGCTCCCAATACGGTACCGATACCAACCTCGCTCGCCGACGATATTCCTCGCCGGGCATACTCCATGGGCGAGCATTACCATACCAACCAGGAGCGGCCAGTACCGCTCGACAGGTTCGGATGGTGGAGAAACTTGCTGGTTCGTGGTGGTCCCTTTACCAGGAAGACCAAGCCAGCATGGGTGCATCAGGCAGAGAAAGAGTAGCAGCGTGTGTGTGTGTCGGAGTGGGATCAGTATTAGGCGAAAAAGAATAAAAGTGTGTGGAAGCGTCAGCACAATGTACCCGTGGCGCAGAACCTAAAGATTACTGGGCTGCCTCGGACATTTGCCGCTCCTGCGTCGCGTGCTGCGTTTCGGGCGCTTGCGTTGCTTGCGCTGCATACGCACGTTGTTGTATGTCTAGTACCTGAATGAGGAGCTTCAGGTTTCCTCGATGCACCTCCAAAAGTTCGATCAATGTAGGTATACCGAGTCGATACTTGTGTGATAATCGTTCCATGTAACGCTGTAGTCTGTGTCGGCACCGATAAACATCACCATTTGCTCGTGTCATAAACGGCATTAGCTGCTTTGGATGGCTCAGGCCATAATCGGCACAGAGCTCCCACACATGAGCTTCGTACAAGGCGCGTGCTCGATGTCGTTCTGCACGCGTAATCGAGTGGTGTGGACGTATCAGACGCGAAAACACCGACATATTCGGCATGGGCGAGCCTGGCGTCACTGGACTCGTGCCGTGCCGCCGCTCCATCGTTGGCGACGGCTCTTCGTCATGCAATCCAGAACACGCTTCACGCGCTTGAACCTTGGCATCATGGTGCCCACTTCGTTGGCCTATCCGCACAGTGGCAGGTGTGAAAGACGGCGGAATCGCTTGGCCTTGCGGCGTATGTACATTCGCCGCGCTTACTGACACAGGCTCTGTCGAGGTGCTCGCAAACGGCCTCACGTCGTGCGGCTTGTGGGTTGAGGGAGTCGAGAACGACTCGACCACGGCTGAACGTGAGGCCGTACGTGGTGCATCGAGTGCGTCAGATGCATTGCGCGCCGGCTCCGTCGGGACAAACTCGGACGCGCGAGCATGCGCAGGTTCTCGAGTGGGTGAGCGTCCTGAGATCGGAGGCCTGGCGTCTGAGACAGGTTCATGTTGAGCACTTTCGCCGTTGGCAGTCGCATGCCCAGATGACCGAGCCTCCGCCAAACGGCTGGTGTGCTGCTGCATCGCTGACTCCCATAGCTGGGACTTGGCTTCATCAAAAAATGATTTCCATGCAGATGGGGTCCGATCTGGCACAGTCTCAGCAAGCTCTGCCCACACGGCAGACGGCACCTGAATTGCAGCGAGTTGTGTTTCATCAGGTACATCCATCCTTGCCGTATCGAGAATCTCTACGAGCTTGCTGATCAGCAAACGGACATGCTCAGGCTTCACGCGATCACTATGTTGACGAATCCGCGGAGCGCGGTGGTGCGTAGACGCAGAAACAGCAGGTAGTTGCTTGTGCAGCTGCGTTTGTGCTGTTTGGTCGTCTGCACTCGCGCTTCCAGGTTCCACGAAGGCTGGGTCTGTCTGGCCTCGATACTGAGCCTCAAATGCCTGAAAGTCAGCTTCATCCATCTCTTCCTCTTCGCTTTCATCGTTCGGTTCACGATTCGCACCATTCACAGAGGTATTCAGCGAGGGCGATCGTCGTGATGGCGGCGAAACAGACTGCGATGCGATCGGTGAAGATGAAGCGGACTGTGTGGGAGGCAATGGGGGTGAGGCAGGTCCTGGCGCCGTTGCAGCAATGCCTGAGGGCGCTGACGACGTGGACGTGCGAATCTCGCGCATGACCATGGGAAGAGCTTGTACAGATGACGGACCAGCATTGATCGTATCCACTTTCGCCATGAGATTCATCCCTGAGCGTAGGTTTTTTGTTAAGAATGATTGATAGCTCCAATACGTATGTCGTGGACGCAGTTCTCGCAGGGTTCGAGCTAATTCTGACACATTGAAGTTCCCATTTTGAGTGCGCAGAATCTCGAGTATGAATTGAATATCTGACTCGTCGTACGTATTACGACCGGAGTGCCGGGTATCCATGTTGTGACAGCGGCTAGTTTCTGGATGTCAATGTTTGACCCGACTCTTCGGCAGACACGGTTCAGCAGGTGTGCTTCACAGCAGTGGGAATCGGCGGCGCTTGGTGTCGTGGCTCCAGTGTCCGACGCCACAACCTGCGTGCCTTGTTCTGCCTTGCTCTGCCCTGACCCACCCAACTGCTTGCCTGTCTGGCTCAACCGCCTACCCTCCACCTCAGCCTTCAAACCAGGGACAGCTGGGGAGGGGGGATTCAGGGCGTGATGGGATCACGTGATGTGTTGCATCACACGCGTCGCGAGCGAATCGGTGTTGGTGGGTGGATGCGTGTGCATCAATGGCACCCGCGGCTGGACGAACGAACGTGTTGGTGTGCCGCTATTTTTTCAGTGTCGTCGTTGAGGAGCCGAAGCAACACATTGCGGGCGGACCAACAACAAATACATCCACAATGGTGCCACTCACGCGCCGAGAGTCATCAAGACTCTCAGGCACAGGGACCGAGTCCGTAAACGGCGTATCTGGCATGTATCTCGACCAGATCCTGAGTAATTTCGAACAGTGTACGTATCGACAGGCCACGGTGTTGGGGCATCAATGAGACATTCTTACATCCAGACCGTCGAAAACATGCGGCACAGAATCGTGATATTGTGCAAGCTAATGCCCTTGCTCATGCACGGATTCGTGAGCTTGAGGCACGCGTACTAGAACTTGAAAGTGAGTGCGCCGAGCACAAGCTTGCTGCTGGTCGACAGAGTGCTCATGTGCGCTGCCTTGAATATACCTTGGAGTGTGTGCGAGTCGGATGGGAAACCATGGCGCATGCACTGCGTGATTGTGGCGTGCGCACACCGCTAGCAGCTCGCGAGCGTGCGACTTCCGCTTTGCCCACACCTCCGCAGCCTCCGTCTCGTTCACATATTGTCCTGCAAGACGACCGGCCTACTACGCGCGTTCCTGCCGCATATGCAACACCATTGGCATCTGAATTTATTGCAGAGGTGAGCGAAGATATGTCACCACTACCTGAGACGCCAACGCGTGAGGCCTGGACACCATCACAGGACTCGACACCTCGCGTCGCTTCACCCCTCCGTGGTGACACGTGTCCTATATCTGTAACGCGAAGAACGCATGGCCGGCGACAAAGCACGCAGGTGGACGATGTGTTTCGCTTAGATGCTAATGACTCGGCGGGAACACAACATGTCGGCGATGATGGTGACATGCAGTTTGAAGAATATGAGCAGCTTGTGGATCCTGTATCCGAGCAAGAGCAAGAGCAAGAGCAAGAGCAAGGGCAAGAGCAGGAATGTGAGCCTGTGTTTGCAATGGATATGGAGCATGAATATGAACAGGAACCTTTCGTTGAAGACGAACCTATACCAGAACATGAACATGAACATGAACATGAACATGAGCATGAGCACGACCATGTACACCAACACGAGTCCCTACACGAAGGGGAGTCAGCGTCTCATCCCACGTCTAATACTGGCTCTGGATCTGACAGCCGAAGTGAAATGGATGACCAGCTCGATCCTAGCATGCAGAATCTATCTTCTCATGATACCAAGCAGAGAACGACGCCATCGACGCCGCCTCATCCCCAACCAAAGCGCTCTCGACGCACATCCATCATGATGGACCCTGGCCTTATCGACGAAGTGCCAGATCGGACACGTCGGGCACGGAAAAGCATCAATTATGCGCTTCCCAAGCTCAATACCAAGATGCGGAAACCCGATCCGGATGAGAGCGACGCACCTGATGCAAAGAAACCCCGAACCTCACAGGAACGTCGCCGTTCTACTCGCACAGCTAGGCAAGTATCATCGCCGCCACCGCCACCCAAGACCAGTCCTAATGCAAGCGTAAACAAGTCATCAAAAGAGTCGAAAGAGCTTTCCGAGTCGAAGCGGTGCGGCGATGTCAACCAGCAGCACGAAAACGAACTGCCGCCAGATTCATCCAACACAGGCACGCAGCATCCTTCTCCGGCGCCTTCCACTCTGCCCCCAGCTACGCCACCTCAGGATCAAGTCCAGCACGATCCGGAGCCTAACCACGGGCAAGAGCAAGACTCGAACTCGACGATACAAGATTCACCTGTCTCGCCCCTTCTTACACCCAAAGCAGCACCGACGCCACGGCGCCCAAGACGCTCGCGGGCCGCTGAGCCAACGCGACGAGCAACGCCTCAGGTGCCCAAACAGAGAGCCGGGACACCGACGATCCCCCCATCTGTATCAACAGCATCAGCAAGACCAACGGCGCCTGCATTCCAGACACGGTCAAACAAACCGTTCGTACCATCGCGCGGAGGCAAGAACCCACATGCCAGTGTGCTACAGCAGCATTCAGCACAGAAAATGCCCAACTGGGCTAGCTCACTGCTGCATTTGTCGTCGCCGGAGCCACCTAGCCGGCAGTCCTCGCAACAGAACAAGGAGAATTGTCCCGAGCGTCCTCGTCGCCCTTTGCAACAAACCCCGTACTCGACAAGGCGGTCTTCAGCGTTCTCATCCGGGTCGTGAGACAAAACCATCTTCCCACATTTACTACATGTACAATAGCTAATCGCCGGCATGCGCCAACATCCACACCCAACGTGGATCTTCTCTTAGTTCCTCCCGTTGTGCAGCATGTCCATGAACCACACGTTCTATAAACCATGTGAACCATGCCACAGGCCGCCAGACCACTGCTGTAGCGGCCGCCACGAACGAGCCTTGTTGCGTCGCCGTGTTCGCTTGCATCGTTGTGTCGACCCAATCGACAACAATATGTGGCGTGTTTGCAATGCACCAGTTCGACACGCGCAACAGACTGCCCCATATCATAATAAATGCACGTCCAATTCCCCAAAGAATCATCGCTAGCAGCAAGACCCCCACGAAGCTGACACTTTCCCAAACAACAGTACATCGGACGGCGTCAGACACAAGAGGATATGCGCCTACAGCGACAAACGGTGTGCCGAAATGAAACGCACCCACCGACGACACAACGACAAACGTATGAAAATGCACCGCCAAACCAATGAGAGCAAGGCCAAGTGTGGCATGCCAAAAAAGAAGCTCTCGCCATGTAAGCGGGACAGCGTGCACAGATTCAGTATGGGATGCTTGTAGATACGCTGTCGTGATAACCCGCTGGACGAGAATGGCGGATCCTTCGCGGAGATTGGGCGACAATGAGAGCCACGTATGTTGATGCAATAACACAACAGACTGAAACAAGCGCTGTATGATGCCTTGAACAATTTGAAGGAGGATCGCAGGCTGGAATATTCCCAGACGATACATGTGATTTCTCGATGACGGATACGACGATGATGACGACGAGAGTGGATCCTCGTTCGAGCTGCTGCGGTCTGTGTCCACATTTGCCTCGACGTCATCGTCCAACACATCCAGTACATCTTCCCAAAGAAGTGACATGCTATTGGCTTCGTCAGCTGTCGTCCGGATCAGGGGCACGGAACTTTCCGGCACAAATTGCAATGACTGAAGGCGAAGTGGATGTGGGCCCGAAAACATGGCTGGTTCATATCGATGAAGAGATACGTCAACGACAGATCCAAGACATTGTGTCAGGACGACAAATACCAGAAATGATACAACAAATCGTATGCATGGCGACGACAGAATGCGTGTTAAATACGTCAATTGTAGCTGGTAAGATGTACCACATTGATCACAAACCAGTGCCGACTTTGCTCGATGCGATCTGGCGCGCCAAGTGTCCAAGCATGACGCATGCACGTACTTCGAGCAAGGGCGTAAGCACATGCAGCTATGTACACACCTTCATTGTCCCACGACAACGACATGGACTGATCCATCTATCGCCGTGTTGGATCTCGGTATCGAAGCAGATCCGGCATGACCGCACGCTAGACGGAGAAGGGGGCGATGGCGAATGTGACAATGAGAGCCGAGGCTGCGATGGTGATGACGGCTGGGAAGCCAATGCACTGGCGTGTGACGTCCCAAGCATCAGTTCTGATTCCACATGCAAAGCATCGGCGCGGTCTGAGTCATTCTCACACATATCTTGGGCACATCGCCGCGGCCCATACGAACCGGGATCAAGTTGCGTCAGAGCACTCCACAGCTTAATCTTCTTCCACACAAGGCCCGCCCGCCACTTTGGCCGACACGTAATCTCGGTGAGACGAGTCGAACACGATCGACCAACCCCCTTTGACGAACACATCTTTCCTGCCCGTGCATCGACCATTTGTAATGATGACTAATCATAGGATGTGCCTTCACGATCACGACGGTGGTTTCTTGAGAATTGTGATGCGCGGTGGCGCCGATGGTGTATGTGGCTGAGAGTCTGAGCTCTTATGCTTAGCCTTGCGAGGTTTGGGCGGTTTCTTTGTATCAGATTTGGATGGCGCCTTCTTGGCTGCCGCCTTGGGGCGATTACTACCCGTATTCTCATTTGATGCAGCGTGGCGAGTCTGATGTGCATGAGAGGATGATGGTGCCGTTGACGATGATGACGGCTTTGATGGTGCGCTTGAGATGGATATCTTTGAGTCTGCCTTAGATTCAGACTTTGAAGAGGCTTTGGATGAGGCTTGTGAGCCAGGAGCCTTATCGGTTTGGTTAGTGCGCGCTGACGCAGTTGATTTTTTGTAGAGTTCTTTCTTGGCCTTAGTCTTCATGCCTTCGATTTTTGAGAGTGGCACACCACTCACATTGGCGAGAATCTCATCCCTCGATAACGCTTTGTTCGCCTTGGTACTTGTGTTCTTGTCTTTGTGCTTAGACGTAGGTGCGTCTTGCTGCCCTTTGCTATTTTCGGTTTTGACTGGCGATGATTTCTTCGTTTCCTGCGCTCCCTGTTTTTGCTTTCGCACGAATTCAACGAGGGGAGTCGTTATACTAGCTTTGTCCGAGTCAGTTTCAGAAGCAGACAAGCCTGGTGCTGGCGCCGGCGCCAGGGTTGATGGGGCTTCCAGAAAGGCAACGAAATCTTTGTACTCCTGCGTTTGCTGAATAGTACCGGTAGATTCACCATATTTGTCTGGAGCCCAGCGCATGTAGCTTTGAAAGAGCGCATTGTCCACAAAAGCATGGTAGTTTTGACCTTTGCTGTCGCGAAATATGTGACCTTGAAAATTCTGAACAAAGTCAAGCACATACTTGAAGTCACTGAAGTTAATGTAAGCCACGGAAAGCGTGTCTACCTCCGACGCCTGCTCGCTCCGCTTTCCTTGAACGAATGCAGTCCGACTCGCTGTTCTAGGCTCGTTCGTGACAGGGTCTGCCTTTAAGCGCACCCATGGAGAAACAGCTTCCCAAAACACATTTTCCGTGAGATGCGGCGGCAGATCACGCACGACAACCTTCCTGTTGGATTCTATTGCATCACCACCCAAACTCATACTTCGACACGCAGTCGGATCGTCCTAGGTCAGTGTGGAACAAGAATCAATGCAGCACGTGTATCACGCGTGCTGCATCGCCTGAAACATTTTCCTATTTTTTTCCACAAATAAGAAAGGAAAGCTATCAGTCGTTGGCCGCGCAGGCGTGTTAACGATCTCCACCCCGCAGCGATCACACACACCTCCCTGGATTGGAGTTGTGGCAAAATACGTTGCTGTGGAGAAACTCACATCGCATCTAACCAAGTTTCGGCGGCTAGACTCTGCGGTCGGGGCTGGATCGCTCAGCACAATGACGTCTGCATCAGCGCCAGATGCAGCATCCAAGTCACATGATGATCGTCGAGAGCGGTTCCATAAATTGCAGCGTAGACTGAGAGACTCGTCTTCGGCAAATCGAAGTGATGTCATTGCCGAGCAAGTCAAACACCGCGAGGCGTCGCAACGCAAGTCAACCGCGCATGCATTTCAAATGGCAAAAGCGGAGCGAATTTTAGAAGACCGCGACTTACTCGAGCGCGGTGAAAACATCGAACGCCATCGAGCAAAGACATATACCATTGAGGAGAATGAAGCCTGGGAGAAAAGACTCGAGGAGAAAGAGCGGTCACGAGATAAAGGCATGATAGGTATGTCTTTCATTATGAAAAAAATGGACTGTTCGTTTGTATGCTCACGCGCTGAAGATTTCCAGGACCTTGCTGAGCGTTCATATTTGCGGCAACTCAAACAGTTTACGCCAGACAGATCTGCGTATATCCGACAGAAAGGGCAAGAAGAAAGGCAGCAACAGGAGAAATGCAGTACTTCTGCTACGTCATCGCATTCCCGCTCGGCGCTGTCTGCGCCATCCACCGACGATTCGGATGGTCGTGCACTAGTACCTGCAAAAGATGCCCCTGTCTCGCCTGCCATCGCCTCTTACGGTACCCATAAGCCTGAAGAAAGCGCTGTAGACCGACTCGTCAAACACCTCAACCATGAGTACGTATTCGGCATTATTACGTCGTTGCTCACACATGCTCCAAGACACGAACAGATCCAGAGGCGTAGTCGTCGGCGCGAAGATGACTTGGACGTTGAGGGCACATATATCAATCAGCGCAACAAGCGCTTCAATCGCAAGATTCAACGCGTAAGTATACCATGCAGGTGAGGTCCATGGAGCTACAAAGCCCTGTGGCCGAAACGTAAGCGAAAACGAACTAACCCATGTCCAGTACTTTGGTGAGCACACGAAAGAGTTTCGAGAAAACTGTACGTTGACTACTCCTGCATGTATTTACTTACACTCTATCTCAGTGGAACGAGGCACTGCGTACGTACGATGAAGAGCTTGACCATCGTCTGTTTGATGATGATACTGACACATGCACCTTCCCAACGTAGACTGTAATGTGAGAGCTGCAGCATGCATGTGGAGAAAGTCTGGGTATATTATATACATTTGGCGACATCTCATCTGTTTCCAGTCCATGGCCAGCCTAGAGAGGTCGTCGGCTGCAGCGGCCGCGACTGCAGCTCTAGCTGCTTCGCCTCACCCACTTCCATGGCATCGCCCATCCCTGCTTGGCACAGATGAGCGTATCGTAATCGATCTCGGTAGCCGGATCTGCCGTGCCGGGTTCAGCGGTGATGCGGAACCGCGTGTCATGCTTGACGCCCTTGCGTTTTGTGCACGTATATGGGGAGAACCCAAGGCAGATGCCCTATGGGATCTCGACTGGATGCATGCAGAGAATACACGTACTTTGCAACAGAGACACACCGATCTTGTGTTTGCACTTATCCGCCTGTTACGGCATGTATACCAAGAGTAAGCTTCTTTGCATACATAGACACGCAAAATGCAAGTTTATTAAGTACTCGACTCACACAACCAGATATCTCCTATCAGATGCAAAGACATACCGTGTGCTTCTGGTGCACAGTCCATTGTGCCTCGATGCTGTGCAGCACGCCTTGTGTGAAGTGCTTCTTACCAACATGCATGTGCCAAGTGTGTCGTTTGTCGACTCGCATGTATTGTGCACACTCGCTGTAGGACGTACATCTGCCCTTGTGGTTGATGTGGGGCATTTAGAGACTTGTGTGATGCCAGTGTACGACGGACGTCCCATGCAGAACCTTATCACAACGACGCCACGTGCAGGTCGCTTTCTGTCGCGCACACTTCGCGCGCTCCTGGCACGACACGCGGAGACTACGGCACCTATCGACGATGTTTTGCATCCATCAACGATAGATGAGGTACAAACAAGGGCTCTTCTTGTAGGTGAGCCTTGTACCTGCTCGCGAACGACGGTGTCGCCGCTGGATGTGGACGCATTTGCTTCCGAGTATGCAAAGCACGCCACAAACACCAGTGCATGGAGCCTTCGGGTACATGGCCAATCGGTACTTCATGTCCCTGGTTGGTTGCGTGAGCGTGCCTGTGAAGTGTTTTGGGAGCCTGGGGACGAAGACGAAGCAAGTGTCGTTGAGTGCGTATGGCAATGCATATCACGACTACCCCTTGATACGAGACGCGAATTGCTCGGCTCCATTCTGCTGGCCGGAGGTTCGTGTCTGATCCCTGGATGGACGCAGCGTTTTGTCCAAGAGCTCCAGAAGCCCGGACTCACCTCAGCTTTGCAGTATGGCGCGGCTTCTATGCCCACAGATCCAACCCACGCGATGCGTGTGCAAGTACTTAACGCTTCCGCCACATACATGCCAGCCAATGTCCTTGCCTGGTCGGGAGCAAGCATAGCAGGACATCTGCATGCCGAAGGCACGACGGTATGGACGCGCGATTCATGGAATGCATAGAAAAAAGCAAAGGGCCCTTTTTTGTTGCCCTATTTTCTCACTAGCGCTGCTCACGGCCTACAACCGTAATGTCGGCACGCGTGAAGTGCGTGACTCGTGGGCATCCGAATACATACAATGCCTTGAGCGTGGGCATGGCATCTGCGAGCATGGACAGGATAGAATCGTCCACACACCGAACAAAGCCGACATCAAGCGTCTTAAGAGGCAGACGCGCTTCAGCGAGCGCGTTAAAAGCAGCCGGCGTCAAGTCATCATTGCTGTTAATATTAAGGACTTGGAGAGATCGTGCATGCCGCACGAGTGCTTCAAGTGATGCATCTGTCATGCCAATGCCACGGACAGACACCGAGGTCAGCTGCGTGCATCTGTGCCAAAGTCGGATCCATGTTGATTCATGCACATGAGCCAAGAAGTCCAGGATAAGACACTCAATCTTCGCGCCAATAGCATCGATGGTTGCGTCACTCAGAGCTTCATTCTTGCCGAGATGGAGTGAACGAAGATGCGTTCCGTGTCGCTCCAGCACAGGTATTACGCCTTTATCGGTAAGAGAAGCAGGCGGCACGCCAGGTTGTGAAACACCCGGCTGTGACAGGTCTATATGGTGTAAGCATCGCATACCTGCGAGGCACTGTGCCCCCTCATCATCCAGTTTTCCGACCTGAGCAAGACGAAGCTCCGTCACATTCACACAATGTTGAGCAAGTGTCTCGATGCATGTGCGATCAAAGCGCGGCGTTTCGCGAATGAGAAATGACGTTAGTTGCTCACCCCGCTCGCGTAGAAATTCGAGCCAATCTTCCCGCCGCACCAAATAAGGACCATACAGCTCAAGGTGCCTAAGGTGTGAGAGGCGCCATAGTGATCTGAACGCCGGTGCGTCGAGTTGACCGCAATAATCGAGCTGCAATCGCTCAATGTTGGGTGCCAGCGATGCAATTGTTTGCAGCGATGTGCTGGTGAGTGCTGTGAGGTACGTGCATAAGCGCGGCACGGTTTGGTGAGTCGATAGTCCTGGGTAAAAACGTACCACTGCAGTCATATAAACGCAAGTCCCGCACAGAGCTGCCAAGGAACAGAGGCAATGTTCGTGGCGTCAAGCGGCGATTCTTGCTAATGACACGACTTAGTCCATGCCGACTGCGTTCGCTGATCACACCCAGTGCGTCGATGTGGTCAATCCACTCTGCCACGATCTGATCAGTCAGTTACAGTGATTGAGGGGACGTACATTAATACAGAGTGATTGTAGTGTGGGTACATCTTGCACAGCTATATCCACAACGGATCCAACGGTAGTGCCGCGGCGTGCACGTTTCGCCGAAGAGCCTGAGACTTTGGATGACAGCCGTTGCTGTTGCTTGCCGGATGGCTCAGCCGATTCATGACAATTCCAACACAGAGCACCGCTGTGTGGGTCGACGTAGCTGTCTTATTAGTTATCACCGTGTACGTACGTGTAGCGGGTCATTGTGAACCGTTTACCACACATGCCGCAATCCGTGCTGCTGCCTGCCTGGATCTTCATACGAGCACGGGACGCTTGCGCGGAATCCAAGACTTGCTCCGCCGCTTGCTGGCCATCGACTTGACTCATATTGCCATCACTATCTTCTTCCACTTCGTCTTCTTCATCGAACTGCATGGATGCTCCCTGCGGGATTCTGGGTCGTTGACGAGTCACATGCTCGTTCTTTGCCCTGTGATCGGTCGATGACGACGCGTCACGGCGCGCAAATTGCTGGCCTTGTTTATTGATTTCACCTGCGCGTATACCTTGCGACTGAGATCAGCACACGACGCACGTACTGCAAGAAATTCCGTGAGGGCTGAAGATGGGCCCCGAACTCGCGACCGTTTTGACATTATCGATGGTATGGATTGGTCAGTGCAGCTACAACTAGTGTACGTAAGTAAGCATATGGTGGCTACGATGGACGCACAGGCCGTGCAGTCGATGGGCCAGGTGGAGGACATCGACTGATTGGTGACGCAATCTAATCACGATACCGGGACGACGCCATTGCCGTCGTCCTTCGTGGACTTTGCGAGCGGGCAGACGAAGGATAGCGGTGATCATCGCGATATGGATCGCGGAGACGACGCAAGTCTGCACGATCCGGGCTCGGGGAGCGCGAATAGGAGGGAGAGCGCGAATACGAGCGGGAGCGAGTATAGGAACGACCTCGAGGGCTTGGGGAACGCGAGTATGAGCGTCCTCGAGGGCTTGGCGACCGTGAGTACGAGTATCGCCGAGGACGTGGTGACTGCGAGTAAGAGCGTCCTCGAGGACTCGGTGACCGTGAATAAGAACGTCCTCGGGGGCTCAGTGACCGTGAATATGAGCGTCCACGAGAGCTTGGTGTATACGAGCCCGAATACGAGCTGGAATATGAGCGACCGCGGGAACTCCGTGAATATGATCCATCCGAGTCAGATGACATGCCTTCCGACTCAGCACGTCGCGCCCATTCGGCTTCTCGCCGCTCCATCATCAGCTGCGTCGCTATCTTGAGGCGCTCGCGCATCGTCTCCGTAACAACGCCTAAGCCAATACTCGTGAAAAAGTTGATCGAGAACCGCGTGTCACTAGGATGGTCCATTGGGAATATGTGCCGATAATACTCCTGCATGGATGGCTCGCGGAACCGTTCAGCCAATGTTTTGAGTCCAAGAAGAGATTGCATTTCATTCAGCAAGATTTTGATAAAGATGCGCGATGAAGACGTGGTTTCATCCTCTGTCATATGCACCACCTCAAAACATGCCCAACTGATACTGTCTGTTGCAAGTAGTGCGCCGAAGAACCGCGCAATGTTTCGAAGACGATTCGTCTCGTAGCGGTGAATCGTGTCATAGTACGTGTGAAAGCTCTGTTCATACAGTCCACTCCAATGTCGATGAAGCTTGCAAAGACGCTCTCCAATGTGTCCGTAGAACTTCGAGTATGTTCGTTCCTGCGAGCAGCACTCAATCACCATCTTGCATAGCTCCATTTCTTGATGATCAGGCACTCGCAGCTTCAGGAGCTTGTGAACACATTCCTCAAAGTCGAGCGACGACATGATCACTAGATAAATCGTGCGACGAAGATTCACAAGATTCGTTTCAGTCCGATCCTGGATTTCCAGCTGCGTTTGAGCGTCATCTTCCTCGTCCCCGGCCGCGTCGTCACCCTCCGGCTCGTCTTCTTCCTCCTCGTCTTCTTCATCGCCATCACTATTCTCACCAAGAATCTCGGCCTTGATTTGTCGATACTTTTCTTCATTTGCCTCAAACTCAGGATCAGCCTTGAAGATGTTTAGCCCCTCCTCGACCTTCAGCTCGTCATCCAGACTGATCTGGTGCGTAATCTGATCCTCCTCCTCGACTAAATCAAGTTCCTCCGGGATGCGTGGATGGTCCTGGAATCTATCTTTGCGTGTCTGAGCCAAGACTTCCACCATGTACTGTACACGCACGCTAATATCGCCCTCGTACAGCACAACCCGAAACCTGTCAAACACCGTGTGGCACGCTTTGGGTGCCTCTTCCGTTAGAAATGCGCCCACGTCCCGCATGAACGCCACAGCTAGTTCCACACTGTCATCCGTCGGGTTCTCCAGAAGCAGCACAAGGATCTCGAGGGCCAGTAACTCATGCACGACTCGCTGATTCACAAGATGCGCGAGAAATAGTAGTGTTGCATGACACTTGGGCTTATCATTACGTCGAAAGGAGCGTCGGAATTGCGACACGAGTCGAGTCACAAGCAGCTCACCAACAAATGGGAGCTTGGTATTAATGATAGCAGCAAGCGCGGCAAAAACTGGCGTAAACGGCAACGATAATTCTTGGGCATGCATGATCGAGCGACAGAAAAGACCACGTCCGCGAATCAAATTCGCTCCGGCGAATAGCTCCGGCACAATGTACTTGATATTATCAGCGGCAACCTTGTTCACCAAACCAGTGATGCTCTTGCGCAATGCTTCCCAGTTCATTCTCTGAAACTCAATGCTCCCAGGATCGGCGCGTGCAACCTCTTCCATCAAAGCGCGGAGACGAGCTGGAGGTACGTACGTTCCACCAGCCCGCGTTTCTGCCAGTTTTGCCATGGCAGAGCGCAACGCTTCTCCGTTGGACGCCGCATCATTCTGAGACGTATCGAATTGCGTCGCTACATCCCCGGACGAGTCCGAACGCTTGCGCTTTCCGGAGCGATCAGCATCATCCATGACGATCTCTGAAACAAATGCGCGCGCACACACACACACACAATCTGATGCTCTAAGGCACGCGCCGGTGACTAGACGCCACGAAAGATCCTCGGTGCACCCTACGAAGGAGCCTGGGGACGACACAAAATAGACGTGTAGCTGACTAAGCGTCTCCTATACAAAGGCCCCTCGAGACAGAAAAATGGTGGCATCCCAAGCCTCCTCTCTGAGCGACTGGCGAGGTTCTCCACCACAAAGATACAAACCTTACGCCGGCCGATTTTCGCGAGTGAGAGCGCTCGCGTTGAATTGTCCAAATCGGTATAACGTCACGACACACGCTAGCTCAAAGCAGGGTAGTGGCAAGAATGGCGGCGCCTTCCCCGTCTCCATTTTGCATTAGAGGGACATCTAATCTCTCAACAAATAAGACGCAACGCGCGGCATCCTCCTACACGTACAAGTCAGGCTGCAGCGCACGGTACAGTCAAGATGCGCGTATTCCTGACCATATTCTCGAAGAAGACGACGAAGATGATGAACAGGTAATTTTGACAATGCCAGGACAAGGAGTCGCACCCAGTACCCAGTACATGCGTGGTCATGGGTGTTATATTGACCCGTCAAGTTCGGAGATCGTGTCCTCAATGAGCGGCATTGTTGAGCGTGTCAATAAGCTGATCTCGGTGCGACCGATCCGCACGCGCTACCGCGCAGAAGTGGGGGACTTGGTTGTCGGACGCATCATGGAGGTGCAATCGCGAAGATGGAAAGTCGACATCGGCACAACCACCGATGCATCGTTACAGCTGTCGTCCGTCAATTTACCGGGCGGCGTCCAGCGCAAGAAGCTAGAGTCAGACGAATTACAGATGCGCATGTTTTTCCAGGAAGGTGATCTGGTCGTTGCAGAGGTACAGTCCGTGTTCCAAGACGGAAGTGTTGGATTGCACACGCGATCACTACGATATGGGAAGCTTCGGAACGGCGCTTTGGCTGTAATACCACCAGTTCTGGTCCGAAGGCACAAAAGTCACTTCATAACGCTGGACAAGTTGCCCGAGCATGGGATTGATTTACTGTTAGGACTGAATGGATACGTGTGGGTGTCGAAACATATTGACTTCGACGTCGCAAAGGCTGAGGGCGAAGGGGGGCATCACAGTGTCGCTGCCCCTCCGGCAATGCAGGTTGGAGCTAACGAGAGTGTAGGACTTGGCGGACGTGGGGTTGCTATGGACATTGATGGCGTTTACAGTGATGTCAATGAGCCTATATCAACGGAAACCCGGCGGTCCATCACAATCGTTTGCATAGCCCTTGCTGCATTTGTCCACCACGGGATTACTGTTACGGAATCTTCATTGGAGCGAGCTTGTGCATGGGGAATCGAGCAAGCGGATTTGTCAGATCCGATTACTTTGGCACACAGCATGATCCACATGATTCGGCGGCATAACAATGCGTAATGAGCAAGAAATGTGTGTATCAAAATAGTGGGCCTTGAAAGCCGGACGAGATGAATAGCAACAGAGTCTAAGTACTCCCCGATAGGTTTGCTTACTTGACGAGCTCTCTCTGTCCGCCTGTTTCTCTCTTTCTCTTTTTTTTCTTTCTCCCAGACACGCACATCCACTACTTCTCCCAGACAAAAAGCTTTCTTCTCCGCTAGTATGTAGTGCCTTCCGGTGGCTGAGCAAGTTTTCGGTTTGCAGGTAATGCCATCATGCGACGCAGCTCTGCCAACAAGCTTTCCATCGTATAGTCGGTACGCCACTGGAGAAGCGGCATGAATTGATCCGGTCGCACGCGACCATTCGACTGGTCCACGCATGGCAAATTGATCCTTGTAACAAACCAAATTTCTGGTGGCACCTGTGGGTATGAATCACCACAAACAAGACGCAATGAATAGATCCGATTTTCGTGCACAGAATTGGCTGGACCGAGAATCGTCGCATTCCAGTTGGTCATAACTGTATGTTGATGGTTAGAGTGAATTCACCGTGACGGATGCCTGTCCACATACGTATGTCATCACTTTCGGCTAGACCATACGAGCAGGAGCCATTCCCTAGACCCTTTTCACCTTTCTCTAGTTCCTCAAGCAAACGGAAATTTCGTGGTACTTTGAATAAATATTGTGCTTGCCAAATGCATGAACGTACCGACCGCCATGGTTCAGACAAGTTACGAGGTCACGAATAGTACTACTTCCAACCGATTCGTCACCTCCTAAAGGGCACTGACTCGATTCACCACTCCACTTGGACCAAGCACCCGGCACTCGCCACATATGACTTACGGGCCCGTCTGAAAGCAAGCGTGTGCATGCCATGTGGGGTAGGCGGATGGGGCCAGCCAGCCAGCCAGCACAAGGAGCAAGTGCATGTCACGTGAGAATGGACTCATGTCCGTAGCGGTGTCGCTGACGAAAGGCGAGCGCGCTTGCACCAGCAAGCCAAGCTGCCGACCGCCCATCTAATACGCATGCCTCCACATATGCTTTCTGTCGTGCCCAATTTGGGCACGAATGGCACCATTTAGACCTGATTCCTTTCTTCTATACCATGTCCAGCAGCGCTCCTAACGGTGGACATGCACCTGTATTTATCGTATCAGCCGTTCGAACGCCAGTGGGATGTTTTCAAGGCACATTGAAATCGCAGACCGCCATTGATCTAGGCACGGCCGCAACGAAAGCAGCCATCGACCGTGCGCACATCAAGCCAGCAGACATCGACGAGGCATACTTGGGCTGTGTGCTCCAGGGAAATCTTGGACAAGGTCCTGCTCGGCAGGTAGTTTTGCATGCAGGTTGTCCGGACTCGACGGAAGCTACCACTGTCAACAAGATCTGCGCATCTGGCATGAAAGCCCTCGCATTGGGTGCCCAAAGCATTCGTCTTGGAGAACGCGACGTCGTACTTGTAGGAGGAATGGAGAGTATGAGCAATGCACCGTTTTACATAAAGCGCGGTGGTCTCTTGTATGGAGATGTGCCTGCCCAGGATGCCATCTTGCGCGATGGTCTCACAGATGCGCTGCATCACAAGCCTATGGGCCTCTGTGCCGAGCAGACAGCCCAAAAGTACGGATGTACGCGACAGGAACAAGATGCGTATGCGATTCAGTCGTATGAGCGGGCTGCAGCAGCATGGGAACGTGGCGCTTTCCAGCAAGAGATCGTGCCCATTACCATCAAGGGAAAACGGGGTGAGTCGATTGTGCAGGAAGACGAAGAGTACCGCAAGCTCCTCAAGGATAAAATCAGCACTTTACGGCCGGCTTTTGATGCGCAATGCGGCACCATCACGGCGGCCAATGCGAGTTCTCTCAGCGACGGTGCTAGTGCTTTGATTATCGCTAGTGCAAACGCCGTGCAGAAACATCAGCTGACGCCAATCGCGCAGGTGCTGGCAAGCGCCGATGCTGCGTGTGCTCCAGTGGACTTCTCGACGGCGCCGTCGATTGCCATTCCACAGGCCCTTGCCAAGGCAGGCGTCTCGGCTGATCAGGTTGCGCTATGGGAAATCAATGAGGCATTCTCTGTCGCTGCACTTGCGAATGCCAAGATTCTCGGTCTTGATCTTGCAAAAGTCAATACGCTGGGTGGTGGCGTCTCATTAGGGCACCCGATCGGCAGCTCTGGCGCACGAATTGTCGTCACGCTCGTACATGCCCTTCGTCCAGGAGACATTGGTGTTGCAGGCATTTGCAATGTACGTTTACACAAAGATGGTGAAGCATAGCTAACGTTTCAGGGCGGTGGTGGCTCATCTGCTGTTGTGATCCAGCGCATGTAGCTGTCAAGATAGTTGGGTACTCGACATGGTGAGCATAGAAGAAACATGGATCTTGATGTAGTTTTTGTAAGAATGACTTCAGTGGTTGACGTGAACGTGCTGGTTACTATGGTGTCTCGTGGCGTTTCACGTAGGTCCTCCATTCCAACCGCTGCTAAGCGGCGGAAGGGTTTCATCAGTATATGATCCATGATTGAAATAGGCCATTTTCTCCACGCACTCGATGGTATACTCTCTCCACACACATGAAGAAACGTACCTTGGCCCAGGCGTTTCAAGCGTCCTTGAAGAAAAACGACTCAACATCGGACAACAACGAGAAGGGGAACGAGAATCAGAGTGACAACAATGGTCAAGATCGAGACTGCAAACAAACTCTAACAGAAACGACGGCTGATGAACCAGATATTGATTACATGTCTGACACCATGCTCGAAAAGCTCGCTGCGAACGAGCGACCACTCGAGCTGACGTACTCGCAACGACAGACGAAACGTCGCATCGACGAAGCAGAGCGGAGGAGACAGGCTATGTATGATGCAGAGGCGCGTCAACGAGAAAAAGCACGCATGCCCCATCTCGGCGAAGTCGAGGCTCGACAACGCGGGCTTGCCACGAACGTGCTGGAAAATGCCATCAAACCACAACCAGATGGACCGGCCATTGGCGCAGGCACACATGCGGCGTTGGAGATGATGAAAGCCATGGGGTTCGATATATCATACAAGGATGATGCAGCTGCAACACGTAATCCACTGATGCCAGATGAACGCTGGTTGAGCAGCAGCAAGTCTCATGTACCTCGAAGGCAAGGCATTGGGCATGCAGAGATTTCGAAACAAATTGCTCAAGCAAAAGAAGCTGCTTCACCTGTGCCATTGAGTGTCGATGCATTTCGTCAGCTTCAATCAGATCGAGCTAATCAAAAGCATCTAGAAGGTATTCTGAACAAGGCACGAAGCACGTGCCGGGCTTTGGATGAAGCGAACGGATGGGATGTACGTACGTGGACGGTGTAGACTTACCAACAGTATAATCCATATTGGCTTGATCCAGCGATTCTTGAGGAGGGAAGCAAGAGAGCCAATGAGACAACTAGTCCGCATGATGTTGCAGCACAAGACGCTAAGAATCTTTTGCTGGAATCACTCGAGCATCCGACGAGGTGCACAGACGCCCAGAGCTTCTGCTGTCTACCTGTACGTACAACCAACTCGCGATATATGAATATTTACGATTCTAGACCCATGCACGTCTTACTCTCACACACCAGTACTTGCGAGAGGTATATCACTATTGTGTATATTGTATGCAACAGTACGAGTCAGCAAGCGCTTTAAACGAAGAATGCCCTGGCGAGACAGAAGATGAGCACGCTTGAGAAAGAAAAGACAAAAGTATGTATAGAGAGTACTACGAATGTGCGAACACAGCAAGAGTGTACAGGGAGAGAGGAAGAGAGAGAGAGAGAGAGAGAGAGAGAGAGAGAGAGAGAGAGAAAGGGACATGGGTATGATTACCTAGTTGTACTGCGCGTAAAGCGAAGTGCTGGAGAACTTGCTGCCTTGGCGCACAACTTTGTCAACGGCCTGCAAAAAGTCCTTTTCTGTAGCCACCTTGCGATGCGCACGGATGGCAAACATGCCCGCTTCTGTCGCAACACTACGAAGCTCGGCACCTGTTGTGTTGGGACACAGACGAGCAATGAGATCGTAGCGGATATTTCGCTCCACTGACATGGAACGTGCGTGGATGCGCAAAATATGGGCACGGCCATCATTGTCTGGCAAACCGAATTCGACACGGCGGTCGAGACGGCCAGGACGCAAAAGGGCTGGATCTAGCGTGTCAGGCCTGTTGGTTGCCATCAACACTTTAATGTTACCACGAGAATCGAAGCCATCCAGCTGGTTGATCAGCTCCAACATGGTACGCTGCACTTCATTGTCACCACCGGCGCCATCATCGAAACGGACACCACCAATCGCGTCGACCTCGTCGAAAAAGATGATGCACGCTTTCTTCGTTCGTGCCAACTCAAACAACTCACGTACCATCCGTGCACCTTCACCGACGTACTTCTGCACGAGTTCCGAACCAATGACACGGATAAATGTCGCGTCTGTCCGATTGGCAACAGCACGTGCACAAAGCGTTTTACCTGTGCCTGGCGGACCAAAGAGTAGGACGCCTTTTGGTGGATCAATGCCCAGCTTCACGAACCGCTCTGGCTCAAGCAGTGGCGTCTCAACGACTTCACGAAGCTTTTCAATCTGGTCCTTTACACCACCGATATCACTGTACGTGACATCTGGCTTGTCCTCAACTTGCATCATAGTCACAGATGGATCAATCTTCGGCGGCAAGGGAATCTGGATCTGGTACTTGTTCCGGTCCACACCAACACGCATGCCTTCTTCGACGTCCGTAGGTGAGACACGGTCGCCTAGGGCGACGACAAACTTGGCAATTTGCTTCACATTGATCACATACTTATCTTTGTTTTCGCTTGAGGCTGGATTCAGCGAGCTGCTTAGGCCGTGCAAAGCGCCCAGCATATTGTCCAGCACACTCGGCGTACCACCTTCTGTGTCTCGGCCACCTGACGCACCCGATGACCCTTGACCGCCTTGGCCATCGCCCTCTGCGTCATTACTCTCGGGGTCATTCGCGTCGGCTGGAATGATTTTGGTGCATCTTGCCACTTGCAGTGGTTGCTCTTCACTCATACGCTGCTTGTCAGCAGCGATATCCCATAGATCAGGCGGCGCCAGACCTGTGTCGCTTTCCTTGATGCCCATCTTTTCATTCACGCGTTTCTCTGCTTCCTTAATCTCTTGATCGATCCGCTTCAGTGCATTGGCATACGGACCCTGTGCATATGTGCGCAGGAGCTGGATATCATCTTCGTCGAGTGGGACAATCTGATCCTTGTCCTTGTCGGCATCTGCATCGGGTTTGCTGTACTTTTCCCAGTCTTTTTTCGGCGCCATCCCTGCACGCGGTGTGGCGTCGTTGTCGTGGTGAGAGTCAGTTGAGGGCCGCGCGTCCTTTTTCTGCTTGTGGGTCACGTAAAGATCGATGTGACGACACCTGGCCTAACAACGACCGGCAGAACATGGTTGGGATTTATGCATACAACACATGCTTGCACCAGCCATGGACCAGCACGCTGCCCTTCTAAGAAGGCAAGTACTCCCTCCCTCCACCCCTCCTCTTGGACTCAGCGCCTCCGCCCTCTTTCCAGCCTCTGGTGTGCTGAGTCAGCAGAGGCATTGCACGCGCACAGAGGCGATGAAACCGGGCCGCCCACGGGTTCGCCTACAGCGAGCGAGTGCTTGGAGACCAGGAGCCAACGAACGAGCAGGTCGCTCTTTCACCTACACACTCTCTTCACCCACGTTTACGACGAGCCTTATTCGACGTTGGAGATGGCGGGAGCAATGAGCAATGCAAAGCGCGATATGCGCAAGATCCGCGATGAGGACCGCGAGAGCCAGTATGGCAGTGTGTTTGGTGTATCGGGTCCTGTCGTGATTGCCGAGAACATGATTGGATCCAGCATGTACGAGCTTGTGCGTGTTGGACATGAAGAGCTGGTGGGTGAAATCATTCGTATCGAGAACGACAAAGCGACCATCCAGGTGTATGAAGAAACAAGTGGTGTCTGTGTTGGCGATCCTGTGCTGCGGTCCGGCAAACCCCTGAGCGTTGAGCTGGGTCCCGGTCTGATGGAGAACATTTACGATGGTATGCATACAGGGCATTCTCGTGTTGAATGAGCATCGGGTACTAATGCGCGTCTGTACAGGTATTCAGCGGCCTCTGCAGGGCATCCGAGAAAAGAGCCAGAGCATCTATATTCCGCGCGGCATTGATGCACCTGCGCTTGACCGAACGAAGCAATGGGAATTCACACCTGGCAAGTTCAAGAAGGGTGACCACGTTAGCGGTGGTGATGTGTTTGGTTCTGTGCATGAAAACTCACTTGTGACGGAGCATCGACTCATGCTCCCGCCGCGTGCTCGCGGCACCATCACGTATATTGCCGAAAAGGGCACATACACAGTCGACGATATTGTCCTTGAAACCGAATTCCAGGGCGAGAAACAGGAGCACAAGATGATGCACTCATGGCCAGTGCGTGCGCCGCGCCCTGTCACAGAGAAGCTCGTCGCTGACACACCTCTGCTGACCGGCCAACGTATATTGGACTCGCTATTCCCCTGTATCCAGGGAGGCACCACGGCTATTCCAGGCGCATTTGGATGTGGTAAGACGGTGATTTCTCAGGCCCTGTCGAAGTTCTCCAACTCGGATATTATTATGTATGTCGGCTGTGGCGAGCGAGGCAATGAAATGGCCGAAGTGCTGGAGGAGTTCCCTGAACTTACGCTCATGCGGGATGGCAAGGAGCAACCGATTATGCGCCGAACGACGCTCGTTGCCAATACATCGAACATGCCTGTCGCTGCGCGTGAGGCGTCGATTTACACTGGCATCACGCTGTCGGAATACTTCCGTGACCAGGGCACGAACGTGGCCATGATGGCCGACTCGACGTCTCGATGGGCCGAGGCACTACGTGAGATCAGTGGTCGTTTGGCTGAGATGCCAGCTGACTCTGGCTACCCGGCGTACCTGGGTGGCCGTCTCGCAAGCTTCTATGAACGAGCTGGCAAAGTCGTGGCGCTCGGTTCACCAGAGCGTGTGGGCTCGGTGAGTATTGTGGGTGCTGTGTCGCCACCAGGAGGTGACTTTTCCGACCCTGTCACGACAGCGACGCTGGGTATTGTCGGTGCTTTCTGGGGTCTTGATAAGAAACTCGCGCAGCGTAAACACTTCCCATCCGTCAACTGGGATGTCTCGTACTCGAAGTACTCCCAAATGCTGGAGCCGTACTATGAGAAGAATGCACCGGGCTTCTCGTCCTTGCGTATGTCGGCCCGTGAGCTCCTACAGAAAGACTCGGACCTTGCCGAAATTGTGCAACTTGTTGGTAAGAGCTCACTTGGTGAGAATGACAAGGTCACGCTGGAGGTCGCTCGCATTATCAAAGATGACTACCTTCAGCAGAATGGTATTTCCGAATACGACTGCTATTGTCCCTTCTACAAGACGTCTGCGATGCTAAAGAACATGGTGCAGTACCATGAGAAGGCACAGGCAGCCATCAACAACAACCCCGAGATCACATGGGCCCGTATTCGTGAGCACACGTCGGACATTCTGTACCGCCTTACGCAGCAGAAATTCGAAGACCCGAAGGAGGGCGAGGAGACGATGCTGAAGAAGTTTGAGCAGCTAGCGTCGGACATGACGGAAAGCTTCCGCAGTCTGGCGGACTAGATGTGAAGGAGTGTGTATCAACTACTGGTGGCTGGGCTGGCAAGCGTACGTGAGTGCTGTTCTCTCTCCTTACTCCACTAGGAAAGCCCCCGAGCTTTTCACTCATCTACACTCTCCATCTTGGCTCCCTTATCCTGTTGCTTCTTTTTTTTTTTCTTGTCTCTTTTTCCTTCCCTCATAATCTGTTCCTGTCTGCGGCGATTGATGCTTTCATACTTCTAGGCAGGCACAGCGTACATAGGATCATGCAAAAGTGGGTGTTATGAAACCAAGTTTGGTGCTAGTCGCACTGTATACGTTGTGGCCATAACTGGGCATGGGTCCGCCTTCTGTTGCACGAATGAAGATCGGGTTGGTTTGATGGAATAGCGGCACACGTATCCTCTTTCATGGACAAACGTAGCGTGTAGTTTCTGTTGCTTTGCTGGTTCATGCTATGGGCTCGAACTTTTACTGATATGGTCGGGATGGTTGCTGCTGCTGCCATGTACGCAATGCTTCAATGGTTGCCACTTTGAGACCATGCGCCCGCGCAAAGGCCAAGCTTGCATCACGCGCTGCAATGTTGCCCATCTGATCATTCGGGTCGACAAGTTCACACAAAAGACCGGCTGGCGGAAGCCCAGCTGCCTTGCATAGATCGACGGCCGCTTCTGTGTGGCCTTGACGTACCTGAACGCCTCCTGGCGTGTACCGCAAAGGATTCATGTGACCAGGGCGAGAAAAGTCGCCGGCCGTCGCACCAAGAGATGGATCAGCGAGCATCCGCGATGTCAATGCACGATCATGTGCAGATATGCCTGTCGTTGTATCGTGGCGATAATCCACCGTAATCGTGTACGCCGTCTTGTGCTTTTCTTGGTTCTCTGGAACCATCATCGGGAGTCGAAGTGTATTGAGACGTTCAGGCGTCAGTGAAATGCATACGAAGCCACTGTGAGGCGGTGTTAGCATATAAGGTCTACATCACCACATTATTGCCAACGCTCTTCTCTTTGCGCCTCTCAACGAGCCCACACTTACCTTGAGTGCTGAATCAGGAACGCCATCTTCTCTGTCGTCACCAGACTCGCGGCAATCAATAAGTCCCCTTCATTCTCACGATGTTCATCGTCCAACACAATCACAAACTCGCCTCGTGCGAACGCATCGATGACATCTTCTATCGGATCAAACATGATCAATGTGTTCTCTTCTGTGAAACGATGGTTTTCCCCAAATCACCCCCGCCTATCGAGGATGGAGGCCTTAGGCCGGCTTCGTTGGAATTCTAGGCCTCAAATACAATTACCCCACGCTACGTAGGCCAGGGCTCCGCGTTTTTCGACCAATTGTGAGAAACTCACATTTCTAAGCCCGCCCGCACAATTTGGATTGGGGGCCAAGCGCGTTCGCCCCGCGCAAATCAAGTGCATTTGACTCCACTGCGCGCACAGCCAGCGGAGGCGTTGACTACGAAAGTTCTTTCTATGAGACAGACGGTCGAGAGGGAGAGGTAGAGAGATGTACGAATGTGTCTGCACAAGACCCAAAGGTCGGGGGGGGGGGAAGAGGAGGTAAGCATGGTGTCCCCTTCGCGTGGGCCAGAAAAAAAAAACTTGCGCACCAAGTCTGCTCGCGGCCGCAAAGACTTGATGACGTAATCAAGAGGCCGGGCTAGCCCGGGTTTGGGCGCTCGAACAGCGAGCGGTGCCCCGTCACTGGCTGCTACTGGTGGCCAAGGCAGGCGACGTTTCTGAGTGGGCAGACCAGACTCTCTTGCTCATCTCGGATCCACGCCGTCGGATCGCTTACACCGCTAGTTGTTGTCCACACTTTGTAGCGATGACGTCGGCCTCCGCCGCATGCCTATCGAGGCGCATGGTGGCACGCATGGTGCCGCCGCATGCGAGAGTATGTACGGGTTTTTCTCGACAGCGTCAACTGACCGATTCGCAAAGACATACACAAGTGGCGCTACACCTCCAGTCCCGCCGCGACGCCGTGGCTTCGTGTCGCGCGTCCTGACATATGCGACAGTAGGCGCCGCCGTATTTTACGGTGGCTCTGTGTTTGCAGCGAAACAAAATGAAACGTACCGGGACTTTTTCACTGAGCGCGTGTTTGGCGGCAATGAGCTTGTCACCTACTTTGACAAGCACGAGCTGCGCGATATCCCCGAGGATCTCAGGCACATGGACGTTGAAGCACGTGTTGCACAGGCAGCGAACCATGTGCGGGATGGATTCCATCGCATGAGCAACTACGTGCGCCAGAACGAACACGTCCAGCACACACGTGAAGAGGTGGAAAAGCGCACGGCTGAACTACAGGACAAGCTGCAGGAGCAGCTGGGAGAGCTGCGTGACAAAGCAGAAAGGGAATCGGCACATCTGTACGAGCAGGCGCAAGCCATGGCAGGCCGCTCGCTCAGTGATGCTCGCGAGCAAGTGGACCACTTGGCGGAGCGCTTCACGCACGCGGGCGACAAGGCGCGCGAAGAGGTGTCCGACGCTGTGTCGGGCGCTTCGGACGCTGCTTCTGATGCTGTCACAAAGGTGGCGCCTGCGTCTGTTGAGTCGGGCAACGGCCATCGCGACCACGACGCTCCGTCGGCCGGTGTATATGGCGCGCCGTACGCCGAGCGCAAGCTCGTTGCGTCCGGCGACAATGGTGGTCGTCTGCGGCCAGACCCTGAGGCGCCGCGCCTGCCACAGCTGACGTCGTCGCTAAAGAAGCTGGGCAGCTCGGAACCTGTGATTGCGCAGCTGGCAGGCACGATCGACGAGCTGGCTGCATTCTTGAAAGAATCGCCGCACGCGAGTACGCTCGCGCGTGGTGTGCTGGAGACGGCTGAGGCGGACTTCCAGAGTCTGTGCAAGCGCCTGGACCAGATCAAGGCCAAGGATGCCGAGAAGCTAGATGCCCAGCTGGAGAAACAGGCGCGAGCCTTTGAAGCCGAGCTGAAGAAGGCAGCAGACAAGGCGTCGAGTGAGCTGGGCCAGCGGGACCAGGACTGGGCGAAGCGCGTGAGCGCCTTGCAGGATGAGCAGGCGAGACAGTTCAAGACACACCTGGCGAAGGAGCTCGAGACACAGAGTGCTATTATCGACCAGCGTCTGAAGGAAGAAGTCATTGCGCGCGGCATTGAGCTGCAGCGCAAGTGGTCGAACGAAATCAAGGCCAAGGTCGAGCAAGAGCGGGCTGGCCGCCTCGCTCGTCTTGATGAGCTGGCGCAGGAGCTGCAAGGGATTGAGGGCATGCTCTTTGAGAATGCGGACACGCTTGACGACAGCTTCAGCCTCAATTCACTGCATGCTGCACTGCGTGCGTTGCGCTCGACGATCGATGCGCACGCGGCGGAGGACTCGCCGTATGTTCGCCGTACGTTTGTGAACGAATTGGCAACGCTTTCTGCGACGCCCAAGGCCAAGAACAATGACCTTATTGCTGAGGCGCTCAAGGCCGTCGATGCGACAGGCACCGCGTCGGATGGCATCGAGAGTGTGCCGACTCTGCACGAGTGGTTCACTGTGCGTGTTGCGCCGCGACTTACGCAGGTCGCGCTCCTGCCGGAGCAAGGAGCGGGTGTGCTGTCGTATGTCGCGAGCATGGTGATGAGCCCTCTCTTGTTCACGCGCAAGGGGAATGTGCCCGGCAACGATGTGAGTAGTATTATTGCACGTGCTGAATGGTTCTTGGAGCGACGCGATCTCGATGCAGCGACGCGGGAGCTCAACCAGCTGCGTGGCTGGGCCAAGATCCTCGTATCGGACTGGCTCCAAGCTGCTCGCAAGCGTCTGGAGGTTGACCAGGCACTTGATCTTGTTCAGCAAGAGGCTTCGTTTGCGTCGCTGCTGCGTACATAGGCCATTGGTAGTGTTCGATGACGAGAACATGCAAAAGAGATCGCCGGGAACAGGAAAGGAGAGCAGGGGGGGTTGGGAAGACGGTACGAAAGCGCGAGACAGGGTGTAGACGGTTCCCACGAGAATCGGGCGTCCATGCTCGACGCTGTGCGATGCCATCACATGCGCTATACGCACACTCAGACACCCTCACACATACACGCACCTACGCTCACGATGCAGGCAATCGGTCGATGCCATGCCGCCTACGTGACGCTCGTTTACGTCCGTTCGCATCGCTCATCTGCTACATGCAATGCACACTACAGACAGAGATCGTCACTCAAGTCCATGGGCCCTCCGTGTACGTGCGTGACGTACGTCTGCAATGCATCGACCGTGTCCTGGCATGCGGCGAGCCAAGCGTCCTCGGCACGTCGCACACGAAGGAGTGCTCGCCACCACAACAACACGCCGCGCACCTTGTCAAGCGCATATGCATCCACACAGCGCTTCAGCACAGCGCACAGACGCTGGAGATCACCACGACGTGGCGCGTCATGCGCACATGTCTCGTACCATTGCGTGATTTGCGCACGCATTCTATCGAGGGATTGATGCACATGAAAGCCATGCGCACTCGCCACGGCAGATGGGGGGCATTCGACAAGCGAGGCGCGGGGATGCAAAGGTGCGAGTTCATAGGGACCGACGCGTTCTCCCACGACGTCCACCTTGTCGGCGTCAAGGTGCAGACCCAGTCGCAAGGCTGCGTGAACGTATGGATCTGTGTGTTCAGAGGCGCCGGCATCTACTCGGATCCGCGCCTCGTGCATCAGAGCGCACTCGGCAGCCTGTCGCCTGTGCGCAGCGACGGTTTGCCGGCCTTGCACAGGCGCCTGGTGTCGTGGACGCAGGGCTTGGTACGCGGTGCGTTCAGCAAGCACATCGGATTGGATCTCGGGCGGCAGCGCATCAAAGACGTCCTGGTCAATGCCGAGTGAGGCCAGGTCCACCTCGCGCTGCTTTTCGCGCCGAGGAGAAAAGTACATGGGCAGTCGCGACTGCCTAGACGGCGTGGCTGGCGTGCTGGATGAGTGCTTTGTTGGCGAGCGATGCTTCGTCGGCGTCACGGGCGTGCTGGACGACTGCTTGGTCAGCGAGCGACGGCGCTTCGATGGCGTCGTAGGTGTGCTGGATGACGCCTGTTGTGGCGTCGCATCTGGGATTGGCGACGCCGGAGGCCTTCGCTGCTCGAGCACACGCTCAATGTACTCGCGCATCTGCGTTGGCAGATCAGCCATGACACTGGAATCCAGCTGGGAGGAAGAGGGCACCTGAAACTGAGACGGCGACGGGGCAGGAAGAGCCACTGGCGTCTTGGGCGACGCACACGCTCCATGGGCAGTACATGGCGTACTGCGTGGTTCAGCACTGCGCTGCACGTCGACGTGGCGCTCGGCGGTAGATGTTGCGTCCGTGGTCAGCAAGGCTTGGTCCTCATGCGCCGGCGACGGCTGATGCTGGCGAGACTCGAAATCGCTCGTGCTCTTGGACTCCGACAAGCCGGCTTCTGAGGCCGGTCGATGCTTCTCCCTGCTCTCCCAAGGCCACGATGAACGCATCGATCCGCGCTCCAAGCCTGAAACACTAAGCGCAATCCCGCGCACATCGACAGCGGGGATCTGGAGCTTCTGCAAAAGGGGCCACGCTGCCGCATACAGCGACGAGCGATCGTACACGCGCCGCCGGATCGACCGATGAAACGTGCGGCACAAGCCATGCCCCAAGAACTTGGGCGATTCACCTGCCTCGTCGGCCCGCTGCATGACCTGGAGCTGGACGTGTGTCGCCGCCGATACGTGCATGTGCGACGCACGCCGCATCACTTCCGCACACACGTCCTGAAGAAACCGACGGACTTCTGTGTCATCGTGCAGTCGGACGCCCCAGTTCACATGCGCACCGACACTCTGACGCTCCCGTGTGGCTTGGAGCACATGTGTGTCATGCCCATGGAACTTTTGCCAGAGCGCACGTCCATGCTTCGGCCCAAACTGCTGGATCATGTGGGCTTCATCCGTGCGCTGGCAGATTTCCCCAATGCATGTTGTTCCGAGCCACGCCAGCAGCCGCTCTCGCAGACTAAAACCGACGCCCCATATATCTCGCACATCCAACATCTGCATGTGTTCTTCCACACGGTCCAGTACATACACGCCACACGGCTTCGCTTGCCTCGTAGCCAGGCGCGCTTGCAGGATATTCGCTCCGATACCCACACTCGCTTCACACTGTGTCTCGAGTCGAATCACGTCGCGTAGTGCTTCGCCCAGGGCGTGTGCCGGCTGCACACCGGCATGTCGCGCTAGATGCAGGCGGAACTGCGCCTCGAGTCGAGAGAGGATCGCATCGCTCGTTGGCCATGCGAATCGCTCCGATGCTTGCGCCTCACACAGCGCACGAAGCAGGTCCGTTGCATCGAGCAGCGCTTCATCCACACTCACGACCTGCAGCACGTCTGCGACGTGCAAAAGCACAGCGTAAAACTGCAGCGACACTTGATAGTATGCATCAAACGCATATGGCACAGGTAGAATAGACGGGCACAGGTGCCGCGCTTGACGCAGGCTCATCCCATTTTTGACGCCGTACCGACGGGCTACGTAATTGCATGACGCCACATCCGACGTGCTGGACGACCCGTCTGTCCCTGCCAGCGTCGCGTGGCACACGGCCACTGGCTTGTCGCGCCATGCAGGCTTCGCTCGCAGACTTACACTCACGAAAAAGCTGTCAAAGTCAATGTGCACGATGGTGCGCGGTAGATCGGTGCTTCGTCCACGTGGTGGTGTGCCCGACTCGCTCACAGCACTCGCCACAAGGTCCTGCAAACTGTTTTTCCACGTGCTTAAGTGATGTAGGCGGCTGTTCGCATAAAATCCCGCAAGAAAGTCGCGACTAGCGGCTGTGTTCTTCGCACGCCATGCCTCGGATCGGAGCAGCTCAGCCGCCCGTTGATTCGTAGTCGTGGGAAATAGGGAGCAACAACTTGCAGGCTCATCCGGACGGCTCAGTCCTGCTGCGTTCTTCGACGTCGCCGGCAGCGACGTCGCGGTGGCCACGGTATGTGGTGTCATAGCGTCCGCCGGCACTGTATCACACGCGTCGTTGGCCGTGGACGAAGGCTCGTTGGCACGCTTGGCATCGAACACTGTCGTCCAAGGTGTTGTGTGCGTACCTCCTAGCCTAAACTGCGTCCAGTTCGCTCGCTGGCGCATGCGACAGCTTTCAAGGACCCATGCTGGCGACACCACCTTGTACGCCCGAAACTCTGCCACTTTCTTCGGAGGGAGGGTGCTGGCTACGATGTGAGTACATGCACGCTTATGATCCAGATACGTGAGCACTTGACCCCCATGAAGCACAATCATCCGACGCAGTTCTTTATAGGGTGGATCCGTTCGGCCAGTGATATAGATCGAGCATCCTCGTAGCGCGTCGGATTCCAAGCCAGCAGGCTCGTCCTCAAGCAAACTTGCTTCCTGCACCTGCAATTTGAGTCGCTTATTTTTCATGTATGTGCCAAAATCACCAAACGGAATGGCTCGGTACGCGTCCGTCTCAAGGTACGTGGTATCACCACCAGCCAAGCGTCGACCCGCGTTCGTGGGCGGCGACGCGTGTGGCAGTCGCGACGTCAACAGGGATGTCGGCCTTGATGAATGTGCTGGTTCCAGAGCTGGGCATGTTTCGCACGCTGGCCGCTCCTCCTGTGCCAACTGCTGGTCCTGCAATGACGCTTGTTGTGGTGAAGACGCAGGCCACGGATCCTCGTACACATCAAAGGCATCTTGGCGTTCAACTTGTTCTAGTGCCTCCAGCAAGACACTCTCATCGCTGCAAGGAAAGCTGGACGGCGGCGTCGAGCATGGCATGCATGAACATGCCACTCAATAGTCCAGAAGAATAGACAGGTCAGGTCCTACCCCTCCGCCCACCGACGTGCCAAATGATCAATGTGCGACATCTGATGCCCTCACACGCCTGCCGTCTCTCCACGCACACAACGCACATCAAGTCGTCCGATCGCTGGACAAATCTCTAGTGCTGACTAAACAGTGGAGTCCAGCGTAGACGTGTGCACGCGCGCAAGGAGTCGTAAAGCAGCCGTGGGTGTGGGTGCTGGAAAGACTTGGGGGGAGGAGGGGCATGGCGACCAAATGGAGGCAGGAGTTTTGGCCAGAGAATTTGCCTTCCGCACACGCTCATCTTCTACCACCATGTCGAACCCAGCCAACACAGAGCTTTCATACCTAAAGTCGCTCGTCAACGAGCTGAACGAAAAGATTGCCGTGCTTGAGGGCAAGGCACCAGCGAACCAGGGCGTGCGCATGGTGCTGGTGGGCCCGCCAGGTGCTGGCAAAGGCACACAGGCCCCAAAGATCCTGGAGCGCTTCCAGAACATGGTGTGCCACCTTGCTACAGGAGATCTCTTGCGCCAGCAGGTTGCCATGGGCACGGATCTTGGAAAGCAAGCCAAGAAGATCATGGACCAGGGCGCACTGGTCAGTGACGAAATCATGGTCGGCATGATCAAGGACCAGCTCGAGACGAACCGTTCGTGCAAGAAAGGCTTTATTCTCGATGGATTCCCGCGAACGACGCCCCAAGCTGAGAAGCTTGACCAGATGCTCTCGGACCGGAAGCAGAAGCTTGACCATGTGATTGAACTGCAGATCCCCGACGAGCTCCTCATCAGCCGCATCACGGGACGTCTCATCCACCCAGGTAGCGGCCGCAGCTACCACAAGATCTTCAGCCCGCCGAAGCAGCCCATGAAGGACGACATCACGGGCGAGCCGCTTGTTCAGCGCTCCGACGACAATGAAGAAGCACTTCGTAAGCGTCTCGCCACGTACCACAAGCAGACGACGGCCGTGACGGACTACTACAAGAAGCATGGCATCTGGTCGCCCATCGATGCCACGCAGTCGCCGAACACCGTGTGGCAGTCAATCAGTGCGATCTTTAATAATGGCGCTAGTGCATAATGCCCGTAGAGATAACTTGTGTCGCGTCAGTGCTCGCTCTATGGCCGCCTGCCACCTTCCTTGTTGCCGCCTTGCGCATCTCATTTGCCCGAGTCACGTCGGCAGCACCGCTGCACCTTCACTAGCTACACAATGTCTTCTACATAGATGTGTCCTGGGTATGATGTCGAACAGCCTGGGTGATGTGCTGAAAGATCGGGTAGGTGGAACTCGCTCGGTACCGGCGCACCGTTGCATACGTCAGTGCATGCTGGTCGTCTGTCGCCGCATGCTCCGCCTCCTCGCGAGCATCATCCAGCAGACGCACAAGCGCCGGATCGATAGGTACACGGCCCAAGAAAGGAATCCTCTGCTTCTCAGCAAGTGATTCACCACCACCTTTGCCCCATACATTCGTGCATTCAGCACAATGCGGACAGACGTAGCCACTCATATTCTCAATCAGGCCCACCACAGGTAGGCCGACCTTGCGCGTGAAATCAAGTGAGCGCAGGTTGTCAGAAAGTGCTACGGCTTGCGGCGTCGTCACAAGCACGGCCTTGGGTGAATATGGGTGGATCGCCTCCATCAGAGAGATGTGCTCGTCTGACGTGCCTGGTGGCGTATCAATAATCAGGTAATCGAGATCACCCCATCGCACATCGCGCAGAAACTGGTTGATCATGCCTTGCTTCTTTGGTCCGCGCCAAACCACGGAATCGTTCTTCGACCGCAGCAAGAAGCCCACACTCATTACGCCCAGGCACTGTGTCTCGTCTGTGTACACAGGCACCCAACCATCGGAGCTTTGATGCACTGCTTGGCCATCGACGCCAAGCATGCGAGGTATTGATGGGCCTGTCAAATCGATGTCCAAGAGTCCTACGCGCAAGCGCTTCTGAGCACCTGGATCAGGAGTATCAGATTTTGCCGCATATGACAGTGAAAGAGCCAGTTGTGCTGCCACAGATGACTTGCCCACGCCGCCTTTTCCTGATAAAACGACAACGATGTGGCGCACACGACGCATGCGCCTCTCAATAGAAGAATCAGCTGCACTCATAGTGCCTGCACACAATAACAAGCGAGTGACCCGACCGCTTCACACACACGCTCTCTCTCACTCTTTCTCTTTCTCTCTCGCCTAGGCAACGCCACAACGGATGTGAATGATCGACGTAAGCGCCCACCATTTCAAGAGTGTGGAGTGGACGCGCGTTGCAATCTTTCACGTGATGCATCCCTGCCCTCTTCCTACACTGTGGACGTGAAACGAGAGCAAGCGAACGTGTGTGTGTGTGTGTGTGTGTGCGTATTTTGACGCGCGTTGTGTTGGAAACGTAGAACACTTCTCTGACACAATCGCGCCGCAACGAACGCGAATTTATATCGCCTACACTGTGAAAAATTGCATGCCCGTACGATCCGTCGGCACAGTTCCACAAACTACAACGGCATGAGTGCATCGGCTTCAAGACGACGTCCAATTCGACAACAGCCACAGCATCGACAGCAGCAGCCAAACGGCGCCGCGAATTCAACAAGTGCCGATGACGTGGATCGACATTGTGTTCCAATGCTTGTTTCACTTGCTGAGTCTTACCTTCACGTGGCGGACGATTTCCAGGGCCCTTCGTCCGCAGCTTTATCCCTGGTACCTGACGTTGCATCGGCTACACTGTATGCATCGCTGGCCCTGGCCATGGATCCAGACCACGTTGATGCGCGACGTCTAGTTGCTCTTTGCCACCTTATGGGTGGAACTGCGCTAGTTTTTCCTTTTGCTCCGTCGTCATTTGGTCATGTTCGCGTGCCTCATGGTTACCAAGCGCGTCCGCCTTCGCGAGCATCCGCATTGTCTGTAATGCACCTCCTACAGCGAGGATCCCGCGCCACGTTCCAAGACATAGGATCTGCGCGCGTATATGCATCAGCATGTACGGCTCTTGGGCAGTACAAGGATGCGCACGATGCGCTCGAGTATACGATCCAGCATGGCACGAAACGCAAGCAGGCAGACATGCCACCTGCATGCTCGTTCCCCTCCCGTGACGTGTACACGAGCCAGCTCTATACACAATTGGGCCATATGTCTATGAAGCAGGCCAAGTACACGGAGGCGGCCAACTACTTCGGCAGGGCTCACGAACTAGACCCGTTGAATTGGGGTGCATGGACCTCCCTTTGTGATATGGCAACAGCGCGTCCTGCTGCCGATGCATGGTTAGTGAAGCCACGCGTCTCAGCGGCCACCAGCAGTGGAACAACAGCACCGACAACAGCTGCTGCCTCCGCTCCTGCTTCCAAGCTGCAGCAAACGAAACGGGCGCGTGCGCCAGAGCCAAGTACGCGCCCTGTGCGTCGAGTCACGCCACGGGCGGCTGCGTTGCGTTCGGGCATGGCTCGAGGAGCAAGTGCACATGCCCATCAGCCAACAAGCGCGCCTTTGCATGAAACACATGGACCCCCTGTATCTACGTCTGTGCCGCCACGCACACTTTCTTCGTCGCGGACTCATGTCACTCGGCCGCTGCCACAGGAAGACGCCCGCAAGCGCGTACCAAGCAAGACGGGCCTGACGGGCCAGAGCAGTACATCTGTAGCCCGAGGGACGAGCACTCGTGCTGCACCTTCAGCACCGCTCGCTCCCGACCAAACCACTTCGCCAACAGGCATGGTGCTTGAGCTAACGCGTGACTTGGCCGAAGCGTATCGCTTGGTCCGTCGATACGAGGGAGCGAAGGCGGTGGCCTTGTTGTGCGACAACATACAGGCGCCGCCACGCCGCCGTGCATTCCGCATGGCTTGTGTCTACTGCTTGCTAGGGCGTGCTCTGCATGACATGACAGAGTACACAGACGCAGAGACCCAGTTCCGTCGTGCACGTGCTCTCGAGCCGTACTTGCTGATGCACATGGACATCTACTCGTTGGTCCTGTTTCAGCTGCACCGAGAAGTCGCCCTGTCGGCACTGGCCCAAGATCTGCTTGCGATGGACCCACGTGCCGCTGTTGCCCACATTGCTGCGGGCAATACATGGTCGCTCCAACACCAACATGATGCTGCCTATCAGTGTTTTCGGCAAGCCACGCTCGTCGCGCCTGAGTGTGCATATGCATACACCCTGGCAGGCTACGAGGCTCTTGAACTCGAGCAGCCAGCGCGTGCTGTGCGCTTGTTCCGCTGTGCACGTCGATGCGACCGACGCCATTGGAATGCGCTCGCCGGCCTCGGTCAGGTGTACCTTCGGCAGGGCCATGCCGTCCGTGCGAGCGAAGCATATGCACAAGCATTTCTAATCAACCGGAGTAATGCCGTGCTGCTCGACCTACTTGGATGGGCGCTTGAGCAGTCTGGCAACTGGAACGGTGCATTGGCCGTGTACCAACGAGCCATTGCCATGCAGCCCAAAGCCGCCATGACACGGCTCAAGAAAGCACAACTCCTTCTTCGCCTTGCGCGTGCGTGTGACGATACCGATGGCACGCCGTTGCTCGATAAACGTGAACGTGCACGGCAGCGCCAGGCAGCCCATGCTGAGCTCCTGCGCGTCTGTGCGTTAGCACCATCAGAGCCTCGTGTTCACTTGATGCTCGCTCGCTCGTACATGCGAATGGGTGGGGGACGCTTTGCTCCCGGCGAAGATACCACTCCTCCTGGCTCTCCTGGTGGGGACAGTGATGCGGATCGTAGCAGCGGCCTCGGCGCGACCCAGCAGGGAACGCGATTGCCGAAAGCATTTCACGCAGAGATTACGCACCACCTCGCGACAGCCGTGGATCTTGATCCGCGATGCGTGCGAGAAGTGAATGCGATGGGAGATATGCCGAAACTCGCTTGGCACGGCCTTATGGGAGGCCCTGGTTTCGCGACAGGTTCTGGAGCTGGCGCTATGAGTGGTGACGTCGGAGCCATGATTGCTGAGGACGACGACATTGATGACATGGCGGGTATCGAAGATTCCCAAGATGTGGCCGACATAGCCACGAACATGGCATACCATGCCATTGACCAAGACGACGAGCTGGATGGCTACGTATGGGAAGGCTAAGGAGGCGAGCAGGATATCGAAGGAAGGGAGTGAAGACAACCAGAAAAAATAGATGGGTAGGGATCAAAGGCGCCAGGAAAAATGGTTCATCAGAAAGACATCTTCCAGCGCAGGTCTGCTGAGTGTTGTCTTGAGGAGATCGAAGCGCGTGCCATTTTAGCGCATCAGATGGTCAGCATAAATATTGGAGGCAATCTCAGCCTCCGCCCGGTCGCCATTGGCGAGAAGCTTTTCCTTGTTATAGAAGAGCTCTTCACGTGTTTCTGTCGCAAACTCAAGCGTTTGTGTCTCGACAATAGCGTCGACTGGACATGCCTCCTGGCACATACCACAGTAAATGCACTTGGTCATATCAATATCATAACGCGTCGTACGGCGCGAACCATCCATACGAGGCTCGCTCTCGATCGTAATAGCGAGCGCTGGGCAAATGGCTTCACACAGCTTGCAAGCAATGCAACGCTCTTCCCCCGTTGGGTACCGACGAAGCGCATGCTCGCCACGGAAACGCGGGCTGACCGGCCCTTTTTCAAATGGGTACTGGATCGTGTATGGAGGACGGAAGAAGTTTTCCAAGGTCATCCACAAGCCACGCGCCATCTCAGTGAAGAGGAAAAGGCGTCCAGCCTTTTCAAGCGAGCTGAGCCCCTCGGAGAAGTCTGGCTCCTGCTTTGGTGGACGCACAGAATGCCTGCTGCGTGATGGCTGCGGGTGATCCTGCGCCACATTCAGTGTGTCATGCACGGGCGACACTTGCAATGGTCCTGTCTGGCCATCAGGGCCGGAAGGATGCGCCCGTTGCCACACGCTTGTCGAAGAAATCGTACGCACGCAACCCACGCTGGGCTTGGCGAGCATGCGTGTCGCAGCACGGCTTAGGAATAGCGACGTCATACTCGTAGCGGTATTGGTCGTCAATGCTACTCGCGATGAAAAGGCAATGTGCAATTGACGGGAGTGTTCGTCGCTGACAAACAAAATTAGAGCCAGCGGACGTCCGCCTCGAAGCTCCTGACTGCACGAAATAGCGGTGGTCTCATTGGCTAGACCGTCTGAGTGCTTGTCCGTTCGTGATGCTGACCATCGGCCGATAATTGTCACGTGGATCGGCACCTTTCGTTTCCAGTGCCCCGATGGCAACCTGGTAATCGGGCTGGGTGGATAAGATACACATCAGCTTCTTGTCAGCGTCCTGTGACTTATCGCTGTTCACGGGTAGGAACTGTGGGTGGAGGTGGCTGTCCAGGCATTTGTTGGGCGTTTGGGCCGCAAGGAGGCTGCGCGTTGGCACAAAGTGTGATAATGAATCATATAGAGAAAAGTGTGAAAGAATAATTATGCATCAGGAACCTAGTTGGGTCCTCAAGACAATCAAAGCCCTCTCTAGATTTGCCAGCGATCAAACTAGCTCGTTTTTCCATCAGGTCTTAGCACCCAGGAGCTGGAGCGAGTGGTTACCACTTGTTCCCAAAGTCAAAATAATCAAGCTCACTCACAACCCTACTTCGCTTGTCTTTCGATTCAAATCGCTTCAAGGACCTGCACCCATCCGCTCTCAAGAATAGTACGAGGGTCGTTCCTCCTTTTCCGTCCTGGCTCTCCATCACGTTGCCTAGTACGCCGCTGTCGTCTTTGACGCATCCATCGATAGTGTACCCGTTGCGCCTGTCAACGTTTCTCTCTCATTTTTGCATCGACGTTCACTCGCACACGTATTGGCTTTCATATATATGCTTTCTTGCTTGCCTGACCACATGAATGGTCAAAGTTTCGTACGGCACGCAAGAGATTTTCACACACCGCTTGAATCAGCATGCTTGAGACCTCTCTCTAAATATGAAGACAACACATATGAGTCTATCCCCGATAACGAACATGAGGCCAGTATTATGCAACGTCTGTACGAGGCTCGCAAACGCCTCGAATCAGGATCTGCAGAAAACGACGCACATGAGGAAGTCTGGCTCAAAAGCAGGACTTCCACATTTCTCTCGCCGAACAACAGCACCACAAGTCTCATCTTGCCTATCCCGCGAGCGAAATCGCCAAGTCCTAGCGTGTCAGCTTGGTCCATGTGTGGCGAATATAGCAAGCCGTCGACGCCTGTGTCGCTCCAATTTGAAGATCAGCAACTGCAAGAGCGTCGCGCAAGCATGAAAAACTCGCAGAATCGACCTCCAAGTCTGACATTAGACCTTAAAGACGTTCCTTATTCGGCTTTCATCGATGCCGAGCGCCGGCGCTTGAGTGAAGTTCCATCTGCATCCCAATCGCATGAACCACTGCCGCCCCAACATGTCGTACACGCGCTCGCATCGTCGGCACCGGTACCACCTGACAATTCTGGGTCGAGGTACGGCATGGCTCCATTCACGGACCTCGAGCGCGACGAGTGGGTTTGGCAATGCGATGAACATCGCTCTCCCCGCAGTAAGGCGAGCGATCCTGAAGCAAGCAGTGGCCAAGAGCAACCGTTAGGTTTGTCATCGTCTCCGGTCTCAAAATTGTCTCACGCGCAAGAAGAATGGGCTTGGGTTGTGTCTGGCGCCGCATACGGTCACCGACAAGACAAGCCAGCCACACCATTGTCTACACCAACGACCATGTCCGGTTGATGTGCATGGTCTTAAGATGTATTGCCGCTAATGCTAGGTCTTTGTAGATAATTATGCACCACCTTAGGCCAATCCCTTTCCCTTCCCCCATTCTATCATGAATTCACTCGTATCAGCTACGTTCGAGAGGAAGTCGACTCTCCGGACGCCCAGCGTTCTCTAATATGATGTGCCAAGTAAGCCCCGATCCATTCCCGAGCAATGCGGCGTATTCCGTCAGTCTCCGGGGTATCATACGCTTCATCAGAACATCCTGTTGATCGAGCGCTTTGCGCGGTAAGGATATCATGGGCACCTACACAAAGGCGGTCAACTTTTTCGTCGAGTATGGCGATAACACGAGACCAATCAAGTCTGTAAACAAGACCATCGCATGTGTGTGTCTGGGGCTGCGTTGAGCATATCCTCAAAAGATGCTTGTGCATCATCGGGTGTAGAACGAATGCTGTGATGTCTGGCCATGCGTTTGTAAGTGCTGTCGGTGACTGTGATGAGCATGATGTTGAGGATGGGTCTGTGTGTAAAGCTAGTCGGCGAGTAACATGGGCATCTGTTGCAGCTTCTGCCCAATCGTCCAGGGGCCAGAACCGCTTTCCATCATGCTCTAGCCCAAGTATGCCCAGTAGCACAAAGGCCGGATCTATGCGGCTAAGAATATGCATCGCTCCATCAGCGACAACTTGGCCTTCAAATGATGTCGCTTCACGCAAGAACCAGCTTTGGGATGCTGGCGCTGTGGGGCGTGTGACAATGAGCTCGAACAGCGTGCCATGTCCGTCATTCGAGATGGCATAATACGCCGGTGCGCCGGAACGTGGATGGGGAAGCACCCATAGCTGTGTCAAATCATCGTTAGTGACTTCGGACGGAAACGCGAGTGCGACGGGTGGTCTGTCGCGTTGCTGTGAGCTAGCCGCCGACATGCAGAGTTTGTTGGAAAGCAAAAAAAAAAGCGGCCAAATATTATCATCACGTGGGTTACCATGAAAGTGCTCGACCGACTCGTTCAGCATGCGTTACCTTAGGTCACTTGATGATAATCAAAAGTCCTACTTGAGAGGCACATTATATCCCAAGCATAGGCGTCTGGCATAGCGGCCAAGCAACCTCCTATTAGCATGCCATTCAGCGTATGGTGTTTCATAGTGTCACATGTTCAAAAGCCATTGCAAATCCTATACACATGGTACATTAAAGTGATCGACTTGATCAATTCTGGACGCCTGACCGACGCGCACATATACACGCATCAGATAGGAGAACGTCCATAAATACGGCAAGTATGCGTCAAAATCACCAGCGAGGTTGTGATTCTGGATGTGAATATTGGCGCAAGGGAGAGCTAGTCTCATTGTTAAAGAGCGACAAAGGGTTCACAGGCTCCGCCGCGCGGAAGTACTGGCTGCTCTGCGCGAGTGACAAGGTCTTGTCAAAAATGAATTCTCCGGCTGATAAGTAGTGTTGAAGTGCGCTTCGCACATTTGGCTCTGTCACTTTGGTCACGTCAATAGTCACACCAGAGCTGTGCTTCACCCCCGCCAGGATCGTTGACACCATCAATGCATCCGCAGCGTAATGTACAAGTCGGCCCATCATTTTATTGTTCGGGAGAGTACGCGACGTGTTGAAGGCAAGTTGCGTATACAATGGAATTGAAATGGCTTCTTCGTCGAGAAATTAACGATGCGCACGAGAGCGACTTGGCGCGCAACACGAAGAAAATACCCGGCACCCGTCGTACTGCTTCCAGCGCTGCTTTGATCTCGATACTCTGTGCAAAAACGAATCTGTTTTCATGCACCTTCAAGGATCTTGAAAATCGACAAGCCAACACATCACGTGCCATTCACCGACACAACAACACAATTCTACGCTGTGACACACAGACATTCGGACAAACTTTAACCTTTCGGCACGGCGCGTGGCGTCAGGCGTAGGCTCCGCACTAGTGCATTTGATCCATATCTGGCCTGGTCCTGTGCGTCCGATCACGGCCTTTTTTTAAACTTGCAGAAAACGCATATCAAATTCGTCAAGTGAGCTAACTTTGTTCGAGCATGTCGGCTATATTGCAAATCGGCACGCTTCGTGAGCTGACCACGTCCATGCGGCATCAAATTGTTCTGCACAATTCAGCAACAGGTGTCGATCATACACTACGTACGTGAGACATAAACAGAACAAACCGTCTTACTCATGTTGCAATTGCAGTCCTTTTTTCTGTGCCTGATGCAGGGAAACCATCATTTTCGTGCATGGAGTCGGAATGCCCTCATTTGGGAGCATCGTTAGAAAAAGCACCTGCGCAATGGTCGGATCACGACATTGAAGACCTCGTTGTTGTTTGGTATGTTGGCTTCAAAGCACACGGATGCTAGCGCCAGTTCTGTTGATATTGACACATTGTTTCCTTATCTTTTGATTGCTTCTTGTTCTCGTTTGCAGCCCGTATGTATGACTCTTTCAATCACACTCGTCCCGATGTACTTGCGTTTCTATGTACTTACACTCTTACAGCTGGCATGTATGTTGTGCTACCTATCTCGCGTATGTCATCCTAACCATCTCCATCAGCAATATGACTTTAGTTTAAGCACAGGCGACTCATCTACCGGGCTACGGGCTTGCATCTACGATGTTCGCGTCGATGAGCACGGCATCGTGTACATCGAGCCACCTACACCAGAGTCAACATGGTTTTGCAAGGCTATCCAACCAGTGCCGAGTGAATTCGCTGCGATCCCGCCACCACCGCCCGAGTCTACGACGCTTGCTCAGTTGGGGCATATTCATCTGTTCGACCCCGACGCTGTTAAGCCACCGGATCCTGAGCCACAGACCCTTATTGCATGGGCTACATTGATCCTGAACACTGCCTCTCCGTTGCACAAAATCGCATACACACGCTATGCAAAGAATGCGTTCGATCGAGGTATATCGATCGGTGGCGGGCATTGGGATGGAGCAACGTGGCATGTACCTGCAAACGAGCAGCCGCCGGAACGTCCGCCGCGCTTGCGAGATGAACAGCGGGTCGAACCTGGGCAGCAGAGCAAGCGCGGACGTGGCGGCTCCGAGCGCAGTCGCATTGCACTTTTGCATGCGCTTGCCAACATTGAGCAATGGGCCATCGACTTGGCTTGGGATATTATTGCTCGTGGACCGCGTCTCAGTGCTCGGTATATGCAGACAGAGACGAATCAGACGCCGGAGATGCCACTGCCACGCGCTTTTTTCGCTGACTTTAGCCAAGTGGCTTTGGATGAGGCGAAACATTTCACTTTGCTGCAGCAGAGGCTGATTGAGATGGGCTCCTTCTTTGGAGCCCTGCCGGTGCATCACGGACTGTGGGACTCGGCAATCGAAACCGCTGAAGATCTATGTGCTCGACTGTCGATAATTCATCTAGTACATGAGGCGCGAGGTCTTGACGTGAACCCACTGACAATCCAAAAGTTCCGGGCGGCTGGCGATGCTCTTTCTGTCGAGTCACTCACGACGATCCATCTTGACGAAATTACCCATGTATCTGCAGGCCACCGGTGGCTCACATATTTATGCCGTGTGCATCCTGAGCACCCATCACCCGTGGACGTATTCCGCTCCTCGGTTCGCAAGCATTTCGTTGGTCAGCTGAAGGGTCCCTTCAATGTTGACGACCGCCAGCAGGCTGGCCTCACGCCTCAATGGTACGAGGGGCTTTGTGGTGAAAAACATGCTGAGCGCCATGTCGAGTCATAAGTTACTATCATCGGGAACGCCATCCCAATCTGAGGCGCCATCTGTCTCCTGTGCTATCGGTACGCGCAAGTGTGCCTGATCCACGTAAAGCCGCACCCGTTTCGAAGCAGCAGGTGTACGAGCAGAGGCTTCATCAGACTCGTTTGTAGGCAGCTCCGCATCCCATCCCTTTAGCCGTCGCCACAAGGCCTGCTCTGGCACGGAGCGAAAGTACCTGTCCATTTCGTCTGGCTTAAAAAGTAACGCGTCCACTTCACTCTCGCTCAGTGCATCGATCTGCGCCCCTGTGAGACCTAATTGTTCCGCTGTGCTCTGTGGTGCACATGTATTTTCAATGTCAACGACGTCATTATCAAGCAAGCTGCCAAGAAAATCGTTGTCCTCGCGGTCGTTTCTTTCACCACCATCGCAGCGGCGGCTTTTTTCATCCGAATCATTCTTGCTCTGGGCATTGGTCGTCATACCGCGAGGTTTCGCGCCAAATGCGTGTGTCCAGAGCACGGGGCATGGCGTGAGCGTCCTTGTAGCCAGTTCCAATGCATCACTCATATACACAACGACATCGGAGCGGGCAACATGTCGCACGGCACCTGCACGTGTAGAATGTCGGGATCGATCACGTTCACGTTTTGACACAGGGCGTTCGTTCGCCCACGGCACTGCTTGCACAAGCGCCGCAAGCATTTTCTCCATCTCTGCATAACGGGACAGAACTGTCGACACAGATGCATGGATGGGTGCTACTAATACACAGCGTGTATCTTCATAGGCGTATGCAGCGGCATCTGGAGCCCATTTTGCAAGGGCCCGCACAGGCATAGCACGTCGGTAGGCCCCCTCAATAGCGTGCATAAGGATAGCATACGCGAACGAAGGCGCTTCGAGTGAATAGGGAATTTCATAGGTTTTGCACACAGACAAGAGCTTCGTGGCAAGTTCTCGAACACGCTTGGCATCAAGGGGAAAAATTCCTTTCGGTGCACGCAACACAGACACCCATGCTGATGAAGGTACCTTTGTAGCAAGGAATGTTAGTTCTGCATCCAGATATAGCTCAGGGTCATTAGGAAGCGGGCGCGGTAACAAGTGGGGAGTTGCATGTCGAAGCATGGCGCACGCATGCGACACAGCGGAGCTGGCTTGCTCTGTAGCGACTGCGACGGCTGCGAGGTCGACGGCCCGATGGTCTCTTCGCAGTACTGCATACAGAGAGGCGGCTGCTAGGGCTGACACTGTTGAGCCCCAGCGACGCATCGTGCGTGTCGTGTGGGCGTCTCGTTGGCGTATCGGAAACAAAACAGTGTGCGCCGCTTCAAACACTTGCATACTGGGTCCGCTCGCATACGCGAAGCCAAGTCGAGTCGCAGCGCTGCGTAACATGGAGGACATTTGGCTCATATTACGCCGATCCTGGAGTGCACGCGACGTTTCGCGATCATACGCGTGGTTCCAAAAGCGTGTGCGCTTCTGCATGTGCATTGCATCATTGAATGTAAAGGTTGAATCCATGCGTGTAAGCTGTGGCGGCACTCTGGATGAGCTGGGATGATCCATCGAATTGAGTGGCGCATCTGCCGCTATCGTTGCGCATTCGCAGCACACGAACGCACCCGCCTCGTCCATCCATTGCACCGAGCCAACCTTGGCGCAGTATGGACATATGATTGTTGACGCCATCACAGTGACCGGATCTCACGGACGCTATTTGCGACCACTCCGCACCGCGCCGCCAAAGCTACGAACGTCACCAACGCCAGTGACGCGTCGTCTCGTGCATGTAGTGGAGGGTCGTTAAGTAACAATTGCACGCATGTGTGCCATAGAGTGTACGTTGTGTCTGCGGGGCGGCTTTGCGGAGCAGCTGCGGGCTGTCCAACAATGGCCACCACATTTTAGGTCACTCGTCCACTTTGCTCCCAACATGTCCAGTCCAGCCCATCCCAGCCATGCGAATTCCCTCCAATTTTGTGACGAATCACGTGATACACCAGGCGCTAGGCTTGGGTCCGTCGTTCCGCGTTCTCCTGTCCAACCACCTGCGAGCATTTACGAAAGCATGGCAGCCATGGCATTGCGACTAGCAGCACGCTCGCTGCGCTCTCAGGTGCCGTCTACGTATCTGAGCTTGCCACAGGTGGCACGCCGTACGCTTGTGAGCAGCTGTGCGGTGCGCTCAGATGTGCTATTCGTGCACCGTGACACGCCCTACAACAACGCGTCTATTCCGTTTTCGTTTGTTGGCGAGTACGAACAAGAGGCCAAAGATATCATTAGCAAGTACCCGCCACAGTACAAGAAGGCGGCTGTGATCCCGCTCTTGCATCTTGCTCAGAAGCAGAACGACAACTGGGTCAGCATTAGTGCGATGAACCATGTGGCCGACGTGCTTGAGATGCCACCGATGCGTGTGTACGAAGTAGCCACATTCTACACCATGTTTAACCGGTATGTTCTTGCTCTTTGTATGATGTTTCTTTAAGTATACTAACGGATTTCAGTTCTCCCGTCGGCAAGTTTTTCGTGCAGGTTTGCACGACGACCCCGTGCATGTTGGGCGGCTGTGGATCCACGGCTGTTCTTGAAGCCATCGAAAACCATCTCGGTATCAAGGCGGGTCACACAACGCCTGATAAGATGTTTACTGTGATTGAGGTTGAATGCCTTGGTGCATGTTCGAATGCGCCCATGATCCAAATCAACGATGAGTACTATGTACGTATTTTCTACAGCACACACACACATACACACACGAGTGGATCATCTAACGCTGAACAGGAAGATCTTACGCCTGAATCTGTTGTTAAGGTCCTGGATGGCCTCGCTCGCGGTGAACATGTCAAGCCAGGACCGCAAAATGGCCGTCTCACGTCTGCGCCTGACAATAAAAACAGGACTCTCACTGAAGAGGTATGTAACCACAGATTCGACAACTAATTTGCAGCCCTACGGTCCTGGCAAGTACTGCGTGCCCGATTTTGCATAGAGTCGTCGATTCGGTAGTTTTAGAATGGATGAACCTAGCGATGGAGATGTGCCGTCCGTACTCGCAGCACTGGGAGATGCTGGACATTGTGTCGACTGATTTTGGACACTGCGACTTGCTAGGCAAGCCTCTTCCTAGCTGTGTTGATTCCTTTCACACCATTCGGTACAAGTGCAAACGTTTGATGGGCTTTCTTCTTTGCCCATGGCCATACCCGTTGTTGTCCCAAGGGTGACAGAACAGCCCAGATCTGCAAAACTTTCTCTCAATTGGCTCCGCGTAAATGCACCATTCATCATCCAAAGTCGGACTGACCACATTTATGGTTCTTTCGCTCGCCATCAACATACCGTTTGGATCACATCCAACGAGTGACAGGCATCATGAATAAGACGGCATCTCTCACCCAAGAATTCGCGAAACCTTTAGCAATTCCATCATGCTTGAGTCGAAAATGCCCTGCTGACTCTGATGCGGGCCTGGACAAAAGTTATCCAAATCATATAGACGGAGACATGAGCGCATGAAGCGCAGTCAGCGTCGCTCTCAACAATGCATCAGGTATGCCTAGAAACAAGTGCCAGGCGTTCTATCATTACTTTCACAGGTGCATAGGATGACTAGGCCATAAAGAGATCACACCATACATGTGATAAGATCCCTCGTGTCAGTGGCCTCCGCTCTTTCAAGCAAGGGAAAGTATGCAGTCCCGTTGTTGTGCGTGCTCGAATTACTCACACCAATACCTCCCGGTTACAAGATATCATGATGCGGCCCATGGTTCGGTTCCTTTGTTCATGATACTCATTTCATTCAATCTTTTTTCCGATTCAATCTCTCGCGTTTCGTTGTAACGAGGTCATATATGAAAGTATGATGCTTGTCCAGCTGACCATTTGCCACAAATTAATCAAGCATACTGAATCTTTCTCTCTTACTCACAATACCTTGGTTCTCTTGGCACTTTTCACAGATGCGAGAGGGACATGTTTGACCAAATGAACGGATAGGGCTCATAGTAGCATTATTCTGCCTTGATTCACATATGGGCTTCGAACACATCAATAGCGGTACATGTTATGCGCCATGCGACCGACCCATGAACGTCTGCTGAATGTTAGTCTCTCATTCAACGAGTGAGGTTGTCATAGCACTGGTACATACGTAGCATTGAATTGAGCGAGTAACGATCCCACAAAAGCATGCGTAGGAATAACGAGTATTCCCCACTGCTCAGCATCGACGCGTCGAAGTGTTCCTCGTACAACATCAGGTACTTCAAGTGCTCGCTCGCGATTATCTCGAGGACCTGTAGTTGCATCCACAGCATACGTTGCGACGAAGGAATTTTTGATCGGCCCAGGCGCAACGAGCAAAAAGTTTACTCGTGCACGTCGCTTGTCGCTCCCAGGTACAGGTGTTCCAGCTTGAGCTTCACATTCTAACTCGACCGAGCGGATTAAAAAATGTTGTGATGATTTGCTGGCACAATACACAGCGCGCGTAGGCGCAGGAACAAGCCCAGCGACGGAGCCGATGGTAATAACGGCTGGATTTGCCGATGTTGTTTGTAAAATTGGGAGCATAGCCCCCAGAACGATTGCTGTGCCTTTGAGATTGCCATCGCTGCTGTGCTCTACGGTCTGAGCAATCTGATCGAGACCTTCTCTGCTTGCGTGCAAGAAAGCTGTGGCTTGGCCTGACGCATTAACATTGCATGGATCGACGTTGGCCACACCTAGTATCGGCAGAATTGAAGTGACTCCAAACACAATATGCAGCGTGTCCAACCCATAGAGGTTTTGTATCACAAAGTCGCGTAGTTTTATGACACCCTCTGTATCAGTGAGCTCTGTGGGAACGACGTAAACTTGTGCGTGAGGATGACGCTTTCCGCGTCCCTCTGTCTGCTTCAGCATTGTATGCCGGACATGATCAAGTGCTTGTTTCCGGCGGCCTACAATCACGATCTGCCGCGCGCCACGTTCCAAATACTGCCGAAGAAATTCAGCGCCCAAGCCGTCTAATGTTGAAGCCCCGAGAATCAATACACGTTCATCGGTTTTCGATACTTTTTTCGTGCGTTTAGATTTCTGACCATATTTCATAAGTGCATACACGATGCATATAGCAAGTAGTGCACTTGTCAAGGTTTTTTGAGGCATGAGTGTGTCAGATGCAGCTTTTGTAGCACGACTCAAGGCCAACAGGCTATGCTAAACTGTGAGAGGATTTTGGAGCAATTTATTTCTCTGTGGAGAAGCCCCTTTCAGTGGAGCAACAAAACGACTGAATAGGCGGGGCAGAGGTTTGGGTAATGGCGTCTCCATGAGCCAGTCGTCACTAACACGACGGGGTCTAGCGCGCCTGCAAGCACTGTTTACTAAGCCCATCTCTCTCGAACTGCTCCTCGAAAGAGAAAAATCCATCCTTGCACTAGATTCATAGAGCAATTGTCGTTTTGTGCTCACGCAATTGTCGTGTGCAAAAATGGCGGTACAGGGCGCCTCTAGAGCAAACACAAATCGAAGCGCTAACGATTTTGAGCCACCGCCAGGATACGTACCTGCTCATCTATCTAGCGACGAAACGGCATCGCATGGTGACGAAGTATGGGTAATTCGCGTTCCTGATGGCGTGGATGCTCGTGCTTTGGATGGCGTCACGATACCCTTGGAAGCACTTGAATCAGCGAGTAGTTCGCCTCTTGCGAGTGTTCGTGTGTCAGAGACGGATGCATATGACGTTCTACAAGCACGCGGCTCTTCCTCGTCTTCATCGAAGGCGCCATCTTCCGCGCAGCCAGCAGCATCACAGCTCATTGAGATGGCTGCACCAACAAAGACAGGCCATGTATTTTTAGATGAAGAGTTTTTGCGCTCGGAACAAAATGCAGGTGTGGCGGCCGAGCTCCAGAGTATATGTGCATTGATGCCTAGTGGATCGAATGGGTCTTCATTGCGTATGACGCCTGTGTCACGGCGTTTCTATATGGCACGCCAAGCTCCCTCGAGCCTTTACCCGCATGGAATTCCAGTGCCAGTTCCACCCAAACATAAACAGCCATGGGATCGGCTTCAAGGAGTATTTCATCCAGCGGGATCACAACGCAACGCGCCTACATCGCGCGCGAAAGGCGCCGACGATGTTGACCGGGGACGAAATGAGCATGATGCGGATGAAGTGAATGCTGATGCAGAGGCCAGCACACAGGATGCCGATGCCAAGCTTGACAAGGCGCAGAAGAAACGCAAAAAAGAGGCTGGTGAGGACTCAAGTAAGGCTGAAAAGAAGAAGAAAAAGAAGCAAAAGTCGTAGGATAATGTATGAATGTAGAGTGCACTATGTCTATTCATTTTCACCATCATCATCGGTATCGACGTCTATGTCATCATCCATCCACTCGTTTGCATCCAGTGCATCATATTCTGGCGCCTCATCGTATTTCGTTTCGTCGTCTTCATGTTCATCTTTGTCATCACTCGTTTTTGCTTTTTCACTGAAGTCTTGGTCATCTTCGTCTTCGTCCTCGTCTTGCTCATGTGTATACGCAGAGTCGTCACCATCGTCTTCGTTTTCAACAATCTCATTTTCGTCGACAAACTCAATCACAATGATGCCCGACAAGAGCACCCATAAGATTGGGCCCAGAATTGCACTTGTCATCCAAGCAATACGACCATAGCGCAGCGTTGGTGACAAGTTCGACGTCTCATTCGCTGACGAGCGCCACCATGACGAGAGCCCCCGCCAAAGCGATACCCAAGACGGCCGATTTGGTAAGGATACACTGGGCCACAATGAAATGGTCTGATGGTGCCATGCCCACGATGATGATGTCGCTTGCCAAAGCCACTCGTGCATGCGCTTGGTATGTTGAACCAGGATGGGAAACTCAGCGCGAAGTAGCGATGGGAGTGGGTCAACGGGCCAGTCCACAAAGACCCAAAGTGCGAGTAGCGAATAAAGTCGCGCATCAACAGAAGTAGGCTCGTTCCAGTGGCCAAGAAACTCTCGCTCTTGAAGGTATACGGCTACCGATTTGAATAAGCGGCGCGCACGAGAGACGAGACGCGATCGTTCCCATTCTTCACGCACATCGCTCGCGAGATTTGGATTCTCACGGAACCCAGGGCGCGGCATATATGAGATAGGATCACGGGCTTCAGCCAAGCCTGCCGTTGTTTTCCAGCGCTGCGCCTCGCGGCGCTCCTGACGCTCCCATGAGCCGCCAACGCCCCACAGATTGATGTTCGGGCTTTCAAGCCTAGCACGCACAGCTGCACGCATCCTGCGAGGGAGCGACGAGGGAATCAAGCGACGACGCGTGCCCGACAATGCGGTGCAAGTGACTTTTTGGAAGTTGGGTGGCAGCGAAAAGAGAGTGTGCAGCACTAGATCACTTAGTTCATCGTCGAGCCATGCGTGTAGCGCGCGGGTTTTTGCCGCATGACTTGGATCGCGTAAAGACTTGTCAAGACTTGAATGTTCATATAAAAATGTGCGGATGGAAGAGGGTGTAGTAGCAATCAGTTCTCCGAGTTCATGATAACTTGGATGCTGATGATCAGAGGACGTCACTGTGGGTGGCACTTGTGTGTATAGCGCAGGCACAGCATCTGTGTGGAAGAACGAATGGGGCGCAAATGCACATACGTTTGGGACGTGTGCTAGTTGAAGAAGTGCCAGTACATACAGCGATGTAGGATCAATGGATGGTAGCGACGATGTGCCGCCCCAAACAGTAACGGCAAGTGGCGGTGCTGGCGGCATACGGAAGCGACAGATCAGTGGCAGTGTGTGGAACTGAGCTGCTGCGGGTGGCGGCGACTCCACTGCGAGGCAACACGGTAACGTGTGCTTATTGGCTCAGGTACATGTGCCTGGACCAACGAGGAGCTGCAACGCTATCTGGTGCATGCACTCTTGGCAAGAAAAAGCTGTGTTGGATTGAAGAAAGTGTGTGTGTCGTTTGCGCACGAGCGCGAAATGAATGAGCCAATCCCACATAGCACACCTCTGTCCTACAACTTCCGCGCTGACATACTAAGTGCAGCCGTTGCTACTTCTCTCCTTCGCCTCGTACTATATCTTGGTTTCGTTCTTGCCTGCGTTGCGTTTTCGCTTTTGAGGCTGGAAACCGTGTCTGGTTGACTCAATCACTAGCACACAGCACTGTTACTCTTCTTTCTACCATCATCTTTGTTAACGATGTCATCCTCATCGACTGCAGAACATCGTCAAGATCCCAACGTTTCCGAGCTCATTGGGGACGATGTGCCGCCAGAGCTGATTGAAGCCGAGTCTCGAGAGCTGGAGGCACAAGATTCCGACACGCCCGTGCGCCACTTGCGCATCGACTGGCCAAGCTCGTCGATCAAGGGCTGCTTCGTCATTGGGCCCAGTGTGCCTCATGTACATCCGCCTTTGTACGATATGCCAAATTCAGCGGATGTGGAAAACAATGCATCCTCTGCAGTATTCCAATCAAAGAGCAGTCCGATTAATGCAACGGTCATTGTGCTGCATGGACACGGCCAACGTACTCCACACACCGGCTCAGCCGAGTCCCAACCTGAGCAGTCTGATCCCATGCAACTGCTGAAGGCGGTACGCAAAAATACCGTATTTGTGCAAGCACGGACACAACATAACTCGGCATGCATCCATGTCCCAACATATGCAGGTCGCAAGCCGCTGCACATCAAAGTCCAAGCACATTCTGGCAATGCGACGGTGATTCTCCCGCACTCGTTCAACGGACTCATTTCCTGGAATGTAGAAAATGGCTCATTCAACATGTCGCCAGGAGCTGCGTCACATGCACAGCGTGTCGACAACAATCCTAGTAAGCGCCACGGAACTATGCGGATGATTGTCGACCCTGATCTGCCGGCATGGATGACAGGCAACGGTCGTCGCGGTGATGTCTGTCAGATCAGCACGCATACAGGACGAGTCTATGTGTGCATGAGTGGCGAGAAGAGAAGCAGTGGCAAAAAGGGATGTGTCATTTGTTAGCGGCGACGGTTGTAATATAATAGCCTGGCACCAGAAAGACAAGCATGTCAAAGACAATGGACCATGGCCCAAAAAACTCTCCAACATTGTTGGGTTTGGGGGTTAGCGAGATGAACCAACAAAACACACAGACTTTTTATTTGGGAAACAGGGGCGCGATCTTTTCCGCTGTGTCCCGCATACGTATGTGCGATTGCCATGCATAGAGAGAGTCCCATGTCCGCTGCGATGCAGGCACTTGCAACTCATTCAGCAAAGTGGTCATCGCACGGGGCATCACGGGCTGGAGTAATACACCACACAGACGCAGCGCCTCACAGCTTGCAAATACGCAGCGATGCACGGCATCGAGCGGTGTGTCTGTGGACCAAGGTGCCGAATGCTGCACGAGCTCATTGGTCAATGCAATGACATCAAAGACAGCCTGGATTGCTTTGGATGGCTCATATGCTTGCATATGTGCATCGAATGTCGGCGGCAACTGCGTGCAAGCGTGGATAAGGCGCTTTTCTGCCTCTGCCCAATGTGTTGGCCGCCCAAGAAGAAGGCCGGCGCCCGTGAGGCGCGCCTGGATCTTGGGTGCAAGTACCCGCGAAAGCAAATTGCCTAGCTGGCCTTGTAAAAATTTGCGCTTGTGCTCTTCCAATAAGGCAGGTGCATAATCAGCGTCGGTGCCAATGTGTCCCCCAATGCGCATAAGATAGTACCGCATTGTATCGACCCCATACGTATGTAAAGCTTGGAATGGATTGATCGCGTTGCCTTTGGATTTCGACATTTTCGCTTTGTTCACGGTCCAATGGGAATGTGCGACGATAGTTCGCGGTAGTGGGAGACCAGCCGCCATGAGAAAAGCCGGCCAGTATATGGCATGGAACCGCACAATGTCTTTTCCAACGATGTGTACATCAGCAGGCCAGCCAGGCTGCATGTGGGGATATCCAAGAGCAGTCATATAGTTGACCAAAGCGTCCATCCAGACATACATAGTGTGCTGAGGATCGCCCGGCACAGGAATACCCCAAGAAAGACGCGAACGCAGACGAGAAATCGACAGGTCCTGTAAACCTGAGCGCACCTCGGCCAGGACATGGTCGTACATATTTGAAGGCTGGATCACTTCGCGATTGTTCTCGAGCCAGTCAAGTAATGGCTGTTGAAAGGCCGAGAGACGGAACTTGTAGTTGGTCTCGGTCGTCCACTCTACTCGCTGGCCTGTCTCGATGGATGTGTAAACTGTCTCAGACGACGAGCCAGACTGTTGCTTGGTCGCACAGATTTGGGACTCTGGATAAAAAGCCTCGTCTGATACGGCATACCAGCCTTGGTGTTCACCCAAGTAGATGTGTCCATGACAAGCAAGTTTATTCTGCCATGCACATATGTCTGTGTAAGTAAGATCGAAAGAGAAAGAAAGCAAGGGAGGGGTCGAAGAAACCCAAACATGAAACAGGATCAAGGTAAAACACGGGCTTTTCAACGTACCCAGACATGTTGTACGGCTGCAATGTGGGTGTCCTCAGTCGTGCGAATGAAGCGTGTCGGCTCAATGTCGGCTGCACGTGCGAGTGCTTCGAAACGCTGACTCACACGATCACATAGTGCTCGTGGTTCCACTCCCATTGTTTCGGCGACGCGCTGAATTTTAAGTCCATGCTCATCTGTACCTGTTGTCATAAGTGCGCGTGTCGTTTCGTCGTTGGGTATAGTGCCATATGTTGACCATCCGCGATACCGTAGTTCCGCATACCGACGAAGCACGTCTGCCATTACACTGGAGTGCAAGTGCCCAATGTGCGGCTCAGCATTCACGTAAAAGATCGGCGTCGTCACATAGAACGGTTTCGGCATAGGTTGCGACGGCGATTGGGTATGCGTATGGGCCTCCGAACATGGCGGGCTATACGTGCTCACACGGCGCACAAAGTACCGGGACAGCTGGCTTTGTAACCGTGGCAGCGACAACCGCTTGATATTCATGTTGCTCAACTCCTGCCACTAGTCAATCTTCTTTGTCCTACGGGTTATGCAAAATGAGTCAAACGAAACTGCGTCGTTCCAAGATGTGCATGCCTTGTAGTAGCTCCACCTTTTTTCATTATCACCGGTGTGGAGCACATCGTCATGACTGGAGGAGCTACGGAAGTTTGTACCTTAGTAAGATCTGGACACTCATACGACGTAACAAGTCAGGGAGAAAAAAAAATCCAACTCGGTTGCCATTCTGTGGAGAGACACACGTGCTAGGTCGACTGATGGTGATGAATGGATGCATGCTGGACTGGATCCCGCTTGGGCCTGCAAAGTGTGTCGAGATAGCTTGGACCTCGGTCCCATGAATGATGTTCGTATCGCAGCGGCCATGCGTTTGGGAAGGTGCGATGCTGAGATGACGCAAGCGAATCTTGCGCCGCAGCTGCATGCACAGGTGCATCGCGACATGTTTGAATGTGCGAAGCACGCACATGCCACGGGATCCATGGCTGCTGCCAGGCACGACAGCCCGGCTTGTGGTGGTGATGAAAATGATGATAGTGATGTTGTGGGGACTTTGGTGACGGGTCCTGGTCAAGAGCGCTAAGCACGTTTTCGATTTGAGCACCGTGAGTAACATGATCATGAACGTGCACATGGGGTGTAGGACAATTATGAAGAAGAAGAAGGTGGTGGTGGTTTGCGTGGCGAAGCAAGTGTCCGTCACCTAGACGATCGTGATCAAGATGTAACGGATGATCCAAGACGGCTGTCGGCTTTGGTGTGAATGAGTCAATCTGTGCGAGTTTGCTTGTGTGATGGTGCAATGTTTCATTCTTATAGCCTGGGCTCAGCTGGTTCTTATCATCATATGCAGGCATGTCAGAATCTTGCGCGATTGTGTCAAGTGAACCTGTTCCGCGCCGAGCGGCATGATCATGACCCTGTCTTTCGTACACTTGGAGCTTGGCACGCAGCTCCATCACATAATCAAGTGCATGTGAAATGATGCAGAGCTTCTCGAGCACAACATGTGTGCTAATATACCTGTCTACGTTGTCGTCATCACCAACAAACAGGGGTGATGTCGTTGATTTGGCACGTTTTTGCACACATGCGAATGCTTGTTCGCGGCAAGCAGGTACAATGCATTGTAGGCATATCAGTTGATCGTTGATTTTCTCTCGGCGCCGTCGCTCAATGACGGAATGCTCGGTTCTGCGTTGTGACGCACGACTTGCACAGCGAGGCTTGCGTGCACAGGACTCGGATTTGGCCTGTAGCTTTGGCAGCTTCGCTGATTTTAGAGAAGTAAGCGCATCACTGTCAGGTATGAAGCTGCGTTTGGCCACATCCGTCGCCTTCAATACGGTATCAGGCATCGTCGCTGCACGGCGTGAACGCGTGCGAATACACATAAGTGATGAGCTGATCAAATCACTTGCTAGAAGCGGATCGGGGAAGTTGGATTACCACTGCTACGACAAGCATCTCAGGAGCGATGCAGTGCATTTTGTCACCAGCGAGTTGGCAGTACCTTGCCAGTCTTGCTCATTGGGCACGACGGTTCCTTGGCCGCTGCGCCTGCATCTCACGTGGAGTCACTGACAGGGTTCGCGATCAGATTGTAATCAGTACGCGTTTATAATGACCCAATGCTGAGTCAGCAATTTGAATCGGCGGATTCGTTGCATGGATGATTTCGTTGGGAGACAGCGACGGGGCACAGTCTCGTGCGTGTGCGCGGCTGGAGGCCAGGCATAGCTTAGTCACACGACCTATCGACAAGCACGCATTGCGCCATGTCGGGAAGGCAAGGAGGCAAGTTGAAGCCATTGAAGCAGCCGAAGAAAGGGCAAAAAGAGCTTGATGATGATGTACGTGCGTCGATCCGACCTGCCGCCGGGCCAGTGTGTAGTGGTGGCCTGTATTCGCGTGTGTTGTGCTAACGAAGATAGGACCTCGCCTTCAAACAGAAGCAGAAGGAGGAGGCGGCTGCAAAAAAGGCCGCTATTGAGAAACTAAAGGGCAAGAAGTAAGAGCACACACGATCGATCATACAGTACATGGGCGGGTCTTTCTTTAGTGTATGTAGACACGTACATGCATGAACGTCCTATGTCATGGCACGCATGGCCTCGGCACTTTGCAACAATGCATACATACTTTGTAGACGAGGCATGGACGCGCCGTGTGCCTCGGCCACTCGAATTGCATTCCCGAGAATGGCATCAAGCTCCAGTGCATGACCCGCCTTCCAATCCTGTACCATACTGGATGCGCTCTGCGACGTGTTGCGCGCTGTGCTTTCAAGGAGTTTTGCAGGCGATGCAAACTTGTCCGGCATGGGGCAGCCGAATACAGACGGCGTAGCCTCAAGTACTTCATGCATGCATGCTTCAATGTGCTTTCGAAGTGCGGGATCTCGCACCATGTCTGGGTTGCTCCGGCCGCCTGCCAGCACGCCAGATGTATTCATGGAGGCATTGATGCAAAGCTTGTGCCAACGGACGAGCTGAATGCCTAGTGCATCGTATGTCTCAGCATCTTTGATGCCGCCGCGGGTCAGGAGTTCGGCAAAGTCTCGGACACGGTCTTCCGTTCGGTTCAGGAGCGTGCGAGCCTCGGGCGTCGTGGCTGACCCGTGCAGATCGGTGTAGGGGCCGAGACTGATGCGTGTCCAGCGGTACTGGACGATGCGTGTTGGATGCGTTTTGGCAGCACTTATCACAGTGACGGCCGATATGATCGGCGTTCTCGGATAGCGCTCGCGGTATGGTGCCTCGATATCCACGCCATTCTGCAGAAGCACAATCGTCGTTGTCTCACTAATCACGGGCGCAACAAATTCCACGGAGGATAGATCCATTGATAATGCTTTCGTAGCCACACACACATAGTCCCAAGGCTCAGAGGCAAGTGCCGCGGCTTCTTCCACTGTTGCATACACACTGTGCGGAGTAAATTGATATGTGCCAAAGCTGTGCGTTTCGAGCTCGAAGCCTTGCGTCTTTGCAAGCTCGTAATTCGAGCGGCATACGAGCGAGACGCGCGTGTGTTCGGGGTCAAGCTTGCTTCCGTAGAAGCAGCCGACAGCACCTGCACCTACGACAAGGACATTGAAAGGCATAGTACGTGCGTGTATGTATGCACTATTACCGCAAAAATGTCAGCGGCTATGTGCAGTCGACGAAGCGGGAGGGGGGAGACACTGCTGGTCGTGCTTATGGTATCAAGTCAAGACGAAGTGGAGAAACGAGACATGATCCTGCTCTGATCTTTCCCGCGCTCAAAGGAACACTGTGGCAGCGAATATAGGCGGACATTTGGGAAACAAGATCAAGCCAGTGGATCTGGCGCCTGAATTTCTCGCTACCGAGTGTATACAAACGGAGACTCTGCTCGTGGATAAGTAATCTATCCTACTAGAGAGTGTGTGTGAGTGAGTGCGAGGAACGCGCACGACCAACAGCCACTTCCTCCACTTCCCCGCGCTAACCAACAGATTTCGCCCGTGGCTGTGACGTAATGCACCATCCCATTTAATGACATTCCTTCGCACTTTTACAGAAACAAGGTACCTATGAGAGTCACTCTATTGGCACGGACGCACGCGGACGATGGGCACAAGCTAATCGCGGAAGAAGTTCAATACCTCACGTACAGCGAGCATGGACATGCCGCCCTTCGGATAACAAATGTACGTCGGATCGCGCACGGTGCCAAGCTTGTCGCGGAAGTCACCCTTGCTGAGCAGGTGCGTCCGTTCAGAAACACTGTTGTACACACGAGAAAGGATCTTGAATGCGAGGCCACTTAGGCCGTGCACTGCCTTGACTTTGGGTGACGCTGCGGTGCCGAAGGTCACGGAGCCCGAGCCCAACGTGTCGAGGGCGTGCAAGATCGTCATTTCAATCGCGCCGTTCGGTGCGTTAGGGAAGTTGAGGGCCCACTTCACTTGTGCACCGTGTATGGGCGCCAGCTGGGCGAGCACGACAAGACAGCACAGCTTTCTGTCGCTGTCACGAGCGAAGAAGTACTGTCGATGCTCTTGGTCGACCCAGGGCCGTACATCCGTCAAGTGCACCTGCGTACCCCGGCGACTAGCCGACCATTCCTTGATCTTTTCATCACACTCAGCGCGCACGTCTTCTGGCACGATCTCATGATACGCAAATGACTGGATCGATACGCCGACTTTGTCAGCATGACGGATCTTGCGCTCAATTTCATGATCGTGCTTCGCGGGGTTCTTTCGCACATCAGGGATACGCTGGTCATCTGTGCAAGTGAGTGTGCACCAGCCGAAGCGGCTACCCAGGATCGACTCGACGACCTCGCTAACCATGAGCCATATTGGTTTCGCACGTAGCTCTCTCTCGACGAACTCGAGGAACCGCTCGATCACGCGGTTATACTGTGACATGTCACACAACGGGTTGCCGATAATCAGCACATAGTGCCGTTGATGCCAATAGCCGATGGCAGCGCCCGTGTCTTGATCTCGCCAGACAGTAATGCGATCATCGAGCCACGACGTGTTCGTCGAGTCGCCGTAGTTGGCGATGAGCAGCCCAAGAGGCTGCAGCTGCTTTTCTCCCGGCTCCGTGCGCGAATCAGATCCGGATGACGATGCAGCTTGGAGCCACGGTGGTGGATTCGTGCTGCCCTCCAAGTAGCGGAGCGTCTGAGGCGGCTTCGTGGGGAAGCTCTTGGGGTCGCGGTAGAACAGCGATGCGAGACGGATGTCGTCAAGGTTCAGGTACAGCATGACAAGTCGTTCTAGCCCAAGACCACATCCCGCGTGCGGTGGTGCACCGAGGCGGAAGCCCTCCAAGTAGTCTTCGAGGCTCGAAGCATCCATGTGCAGACGGCTGATGTTGTCTTCGAGCATTTGCGCATGGTGGATACGCTGTCCACCCGTGCAGATCTCCTGGCCGCGCAAGAAGATATCAAACGAGTTCGTGTAGCGTTCGTCGTTTTGATCTGGCAGTGTGTAGAATGGGCGCGCATTGCGAGGGAACTTATCAAGAATGTAGTAGTCTGTGCCATACAAGCGCTTGACGATCTCGCCAAGACGAATCTCACCACGGGTCGCGAGATCTTCGAATGGACTAGGCTCACTGCCGTCTTCCTCGCGATAGCCGTCCTCCTTTAACAGACGAACGCCTTCCCAAAACGGCAGCACGAGCGTCTGCTCAAGCCACTGCAGCTCCGTACTTGGGTAGTGCCGACGGATGAACTGCGTGACGTGGCCGTACTTGTCGCGCAGCACCGTGAAGATGTGTTTCAACATTCTATCGATCAGCGACATGGCATCGTAGTAGTGGTTGATTTCCATCTCGAGATCAAGGCCTGTGTACTCGGTCAAATGACGAGCCGTGTTGGAGTTTTCCGCACGGAACACAGGTCCAATCTCAAACACCCGCCGCATGTCCGCTGCAATGCACATCTGCTTGTACAGCTGCGGGCTCTGTGCGAGGAATGCTGAGCGTCCAAAGTACGCGACGTCAAACACACTGGCGCCCGACTCGGACGCACCGCCTTGCAGCTTGGGTGTGTGAATCTCAATGAACTCGTGCTGGCTCAAGTACTGCCGGAACTCGCGGCAGATCACCGATGGAATCATGACGACAGCCTGCATGGTCGGCGTGCGCAAATCGACCAGCCGGTTCGACAGACGTGTCCGCTGCGTGATGACAGGCACATGGCTCGTGCTCCGCTGCGATTGCCGGTCTGGATCCGAGAGCACACTGGAGCTGTGATCTAAGCTTTCATCCTCATCAAGGTCTTGATGCTCCTCCAAATGACTAGACAAGGCGCGCTCTGCCGCATACACCGTGAATGGCATCTTCTCGCTGATACCAGACACAAGGTGCACGTGCGTCAGATGCAGTTCCAGATGCGCAATGTCACAACCAGTAATGACTTCACGAGGCTTCTGGAGTGTGCCCTGTACAAATACGAGCGACTCGCTCGGCAGACGCATAACCCAGTGCATCATGTGCGATGTGATGTTCGTGCCGTGCTCGGACAAGACAGCTTGCATCGTGACCCCGTGCTCGCGAAGCACGACGAATGCCAAATGCGAGCTCATATTCCGGATCACATGGATACGCGCACGAAAGCGCCACTCCGTTCCATAGCACATGGTTAGCCTGCTGGGATCCTGCTCGGCCATTTTGCTCATTGCCAGTACATCACTTAGGTGCTGCCATTCATTAGTCTCGACATGGTACGCGTCCCATTCCCCGTAACGTGATTTCTGCTCAGGCGACTCGATGAGAGCCGCATTGGCTGCAGAGACCCGTCGTCGCATATTCACCGTGCGTTCAAACGCACGCTGGTCCTCCAGCTTGCGTAATCGCTCCTCAGCCACCGATGATTGCGACGTGGTTATCGATGTCGCCTGCGACGGTGTCGGTGAGCCGCTTGTTGATCGGTGCTCGATGTCTGATCGAGCGCCACGGCCTTGGTTCAGTGGCTGCGCCTGTTCGCCCGGCTGACGCGATGGCTCTGGCGAGCGCGGTTTGCGCAGATTCAATGCACTCAAAAATCGATTCTGTCCACGGTACAATGCATCAGTCAAGGAGCTTGACTCTGACCCGTCTGCGCTCATAGTGCCCGCCGCCGATCACCACTTTGGTTTCCTGGCTCAGGTGCAGGATAGAACAGTGATTGCGACTGTTCACACTTGTGGTCTTGCTTGGGCGCTCACTCGACAGGTGCTTTCCTATTGGGCCGTTGGAAGTTTAGCTCCCCCGACGACGGGCTTTATGTGATGCGTTATCATCCGCCAAGCAAGGAACGCGAGCGGGCCCGCCCAAGTGGATCACGTGCATCTCCATCTGTGCTTGGATGCACACCTACACACGTCGTGCTCCACTGCTGCGACATATGTTCGCAGCACCGGAGCAGTCGCTGCTTGTAGCCTGCCTGCATGATCGTGCTTGCGTTGATTGCGCGCGGCGCAGACGTGCTTGTTGAGTCGCATGATCCGGGATATGAGCGCTTTTTGGTATGTATTTAAACTGTGTTTGTATGTGTGTATAGGTGTCCAGGCCTTTCTGACCTTCTTCCCAG